>Ga0126342_10001049_pt1 | contig 36326 bp, 30 predicted proteins | sample Cyp1metagenome_FD_92528 | JGI IMG/M metagenome (GOLD analysis project Ga0126342, IMG submission 92528) | Coral microbial communities from Lord Howe Island, Old Settlement Bay, Australia - Cyphastrea 1 metagenome | ecosystem: Host-associated > Invertebrates > Cnidaria > Coral ... | reverse complement strand
GGATAGATAGGATAGATAGGATAGATAGGATAGATAGGATAGATAGGATAGATAGGATAGATAGGATAGATAGGATAGATAGGATAGATAGGATAGATAGATAGATAGATAGATAGATAAATAATTAGATAGATTGATCGATAGATAGGTATATAGATAGGTATATAGATAGATAGATCGGTAGATAGATAGATAGATAGATAAATAATTAGATAGATTGATCGATAGATAGGTATATAGATAGGTAGATAGATAGATAGATAGATACTGTAGGTAGATAGATAGATAGATAGGTAGGTAGGTAGGTAGGTAGATAGATAGATAGGTAGGTAGGTAGGTAGGTAGATAGGTAGATAGGCAGGTAGAACAGAATAGAATAAAATAGCATAGAATAGAACAGAATAGAATAGAATTAGGAAAGAATAGAATAGAAAAGAGAAGAACATATTAGAGTAGATAAGAATAAGATAAATATTAAGATTAGATGCATATATATATATATATTATATATATACGTATATAGACAGATAGACAGATAGATAGATCTCTGTCTCTCTCTGTCTCTCTTTCTCTCTCTCTCTCTCTTTCTCTCTCTCTCTCTCTCTGTGCGTGTGTGTGATTATACATATAAAATATTATAAATCTCCATGAAAATGGCTCCGAAAATTCTCCGCTTTGAAAGTCCCTGGAAGTCCCCTCCACCGCCGCCTTTGTTTGAAGTCCTGCTCCTTGGGCTCCGCAGTTCTGAGTCGCCTGGAGCCTGCGATGCCCAACCATTCGCGATCTGCGGATTTGCGATGGACCAGTGGGTCCTGCCACGCTTCGACGACGGAAAAGGGTTCGGGTCCTTAAAGATACAGCAAGGCAGGCATAGAACACCAATTTTGTGTGATGTTCATCCTTTTTTCTAGAGAAAGCTAAGGCACGCAAGAAGGGGTATCATTGGAAGAGGTTCTGGGTAGATGTGAATATCAGGGAACTGAATGCTTCCGCCAACCGGTTGCTCCCATTTTTCTCCGTTCCCATGGATGTCTGTTCCTCAACATCACCCCAAAAGCAGCCTGTTTCCTGCTGAGTTGTTTGGCTGGGGCGACCCTAAGGCTTCGATATTTGAAGGGATGACCTCGTCGATATTTGGGGCTCTCGTAGAGAAGACGGGAAATCTCACTGACCTTTGAGCAATTTGACATGCCATTGTATGCTACACAAGTAAAAATAGTAAAACTGTCAACTGAAGACTAGACATGTCTAGATATCCTAGTAGAAAGCCTTTGAAAAGATTCAAAAACCTGGAGCGTGCCGGAGTCTTCTCCCAAGAGCTTCCTTCTCCAGATCAGCGAAGAACTGCTCGAAGCCAATAGGAGGTGGATTTTGTTCCAATTTGCTGCCCTTGAAATAGGGAGATGTCGGTGACAGGCCTAACCTGGGTTGTTCTGGGCACAGAACCCATGGGAACCATGGAATTTCATCAAATCTAAACTGCTGGTTTTGCCAAACAAGTCTGAAAAAAAAAATAGTGAAGGGTTGATAAAGAAATAATGCCATACAAATGAGTGAAATATCTTCAAATATGCTGCTGCAACATGCTTGGGTTGTAATCACCAAGCAGTCTCACAAAGCCTCACTGCCTCTCAAGCAGCTCTTAGATGCGTTAGGGCCCAGGAATTTGCTGCACTGGTGATGTTGTTTCAGTTTAAAGCCAGTTGGCAGTTCCAAATCATCACAAACTGAGTTGCCGCTCGGGTTTGCGCCCCCAAAGTTTAACATGGAAGCCAAAAATTGCCTAATCAAGGAACAATATATATATATATATTTATTTTTCAGGCCCCATTTGGAGCGGAAATTATTGCTGCCTGTACATGCCGATAGCATGTAAAGCTCCAAAAACAAGGGAACTCTCGGAGATAAATGCATGTACAGTATGCACGTACGCATGTACGCATGGATGCATGGATGCATGTATGCAGTTGGGTAGGTAGATGTAGGTAGATGTAGGTAGATGTAGGTATAGGTAGGTATGTCGGTCGGCAGGTAGGAACGCACTGTCTCCTCTCTCCCTCTCTCTCTCTCCATGGCCGTCCCGTTGAGTTCAGCTAGAAGGCAAGCAAGTGGCCCAGCCCAACGGAGCCACCAGTTCATATCTGTATGCCTGTAATCTACTGTGATGTGATTTAAGGTAGTGGTTCAGGGTTAAGGGTTAATGGCTTATGTAAACCTAAAGTCCGCATGTAATGTAATATGTGTATTATATATATAATTATATATAATTATATATATATGCAAGTTATGTAAGTATGTGTGTGTGCAGCAACACTCACCATCAAGGAACTTGTCGAAGGCTTCGATGACTTCCTGAAGCAAGCCCAGGGGGGAAGAAGCTGTGAAATCCACTCGAAATCCCATAGAGTTCCCATGAAATCACCATAGAAAACCCATAGAAATCCCATGTTTAGAAACCTATAAAAACCATTAAACACCTGTATAATGCGGCGAATCCAATGCCATGAACCTATAAAATAAACCTACCATGACTGGGGATCGTTTATATACCACCCATACAAATGATGACTTTGGAGATGGTTTATTATTAGCAGATTAAACTATAGCCGGTGTAATTCTTGTGGAATATTTCACTGACACAACAACTGGGATCTAAGATACTGGGAGTTTAATCAGCAATGGCTATCCTAGGCATCCCTGGGCATATGGATACCCGAACCGCTCAAAAAAAACGCAAACCATCCGTTCACCACTGGAGCGTTTTTAAGCATTACTGACTTGCACACACATTCCATTTTCTACGAATGTCTGTGAATGCTTCTTTGTGCTCCTGTCTGCCACAGGTTTGAGCTTGGGATTCCGTCTCTAGTGCTTTGAGCATCTCAGCTGGTAATGGAAACTCCTGCGCTCAAATCTCTTTCAACACAAAATTGCTCATAAACATTTGATGTGACTGACTTGAACTCATCATACTACTATACTAACAGAGGCAATCTAACCTTTCAATGGACACTCCATGAAAACACATCCGTTTTCCTTTGCCAAAACGATTGTTTCCCAAATTTTCCAACATTTCCACTAACTGGGTTAGAATAAAACCATATTCCCAATTTCCATGGGTAATAATTCGCTTGCTATTTGGCACTCACATCCAAGTAGGACAACAGGACATCAAAATTCAAATGAAAGTAAAATGTACGTATGGCTAGCATGAACCCCAATAAACAATCCCAATAAAAATGTTTCTCACCCCATTAAATCCTATAGAATCCCACTCAATCCCGTAGAAATCCCTATCAGTCCTATAGAACAACCATGAAATCGCATAGAACCCCTCTTAAATCCCATAGAAACCCCATGAAGTCCCATTGAATTTCTATGAAATCATATGGGCCAAAGAAATCCCATGGAAATGTGCCTGGTACTTGTAGCTCTTGGCCAAGGCATAGGCGGTTCGCCCCAGATGGTCTGTGGCCAGAGTATCAGCCCCGAAGCTGAGAAGTAAGGCCACCTCGGAAGCTCAACTGTCAAATAAGGACTGATTCCTGACTTGAAAACGGGCATATCATGGAAATATCATGGAAATATCATGGAAATATCATGGGAATATCACCGGAATATCGTGGGGAATATCATCATGGAAATGAATCATGGCAATATCATCGGAAAATAATGGGAATATAATGGGAATGTCATGGAAATATCATGGGAACATGGAAATGAATCAATGTGAGTTTCAAAGAGACTAAACTCATATTTCAACTAGTCAACTCAACAACCCCAGTCCGCTTTTTCTTTGAGACTGAGTCCTGAACTGAAAACGGGGATGTCATGCAAATACATGACAGGAATATATTCAATATGATTCCTGACCTTTTGGGAGCTATGATTTAATACTATGGGAATATATTCATATTCAATATTGCCATATAAAACTTACTTCAACCCGCAATATTTATATACTTATGATCTGACTCAACTGATTAAATATGAGCTAACTATATTGAATATCTCATGGGAATATCGTTGAACTATTAATGGGGGATGTGGTGGGAAAAAAACTACAGGCTTGGTCTGGCTTGGTCTGAAACTCTCTGTTGCTCCGAACTCGGACGGAGAAAGAATTTCTACGGGTGAAATTCACTCTACCATCTGGTTATGACTAACATAGCCATGGTATAGATGGCCCATAGAAATAGATGGTTTACCTATTAAAAATGGTGATTTTCCATGGCGAACTGTTAGTCATAACCAGATGGTACCAGGTTAAAAGGAACAATCCTCCCCAGAATTTCAATGCTGTCGGGCAATTTCGAAGATGTTTAATTCTTCCGCATCCCCCAATGTGGAAGGGGGGTGAAAGCAACACCATAAGAGATGCAAATCACACTCTGGAAAAAACAACACAAAAAAAAACAACATGGTTTCCCAGTACCCAAACCCCACATCTGGTGTTAAATTTGCTGCATTCTCGCTGATTCCAAGGCCACAAACACCTACAAACTTTCATCAACTTGAAGTTTTGACGCCTTTGTCGTTGGATGAACGCCTTTTTGATTGGCTGAATAGCTTGTAAGAAGAATCAGTTGATGCCAGTTGATACTGGAGCCGTCTCAGTGGAGCCACCATGTGGGGGTTGTTCTGCTTCACTGCCTCATGCAGAGGATACGAGGTGAAGACTCTCCAGCTCCTAGGTCCAGTCAGAGGCTGAGCTTGGCTGAGCTCCAGCTGGGAAGATCATGGAGGTCGACCATGAGATGAGATGGGTCTCTGAGAATTGCGGGGGAAACCTCCAGAAATCCTCAAATTTATGATCATTTCCACGGGAGGAAAAAAACTTACATTTTTGGAGTATTCCCCATTTCCAATGGGATAGTAATTGGGTGTATAACCCAGAATTGATTGGATCCCAAAAAAAAATAAAGATTGCAACCGCATCTCCACAGCTTACACCCGTGGAAACATTGTCTTTTCGCGTGCTGGTAAAGGACAAGGGACAAGAAACAGGTCTGAACTCTTCATGATGGCTTGCCAAAATACCATGAAATCCAGATGGTCTTTTGCACGCATATGTATAATATACATATAGTGTAGATACATATGAACACACACATATATATATATATGTATATAATTATATATTTATTTATGAAGTATAAAACGCAGATAAAAATAAAGATTATTATATCACATTATATTATATTATATTATTTGATGCTATATGATGTTATATAAAATACATATATATATATATATATGTACAATGTACACGTAAAGCTGCGCGGTGAACCGCGGCAAGCGTCTGCTTCTTGGAATTGACTTCGCCAGCCTTGAAGCCGTTGGCCTCGAGGAAAGTCATGATGGCCATTCCTCGGGGGCAACGGCTAGCCGCAGCCATAAACCCCCCGGCCATGTCACGTTGGTGCCGTAGTTAACCGTAAATTAAGAAGCTAAGTCATACTAAGTGGGTTTATAACTCGGTGAATTCGATGGTTTATTGTATATATATATAATATATTGTATAAATATTATATAAAAATAATATACATGAAATAAAATAGTTGATGGGTTTATAAACCAACAAATATCACCGTGGCGAGGGGCAGCACCTTGCATCCCATGATTCATGGCTATCCTGTGAGTTTGTTGCTTATCACAATAAAATCACTTAGCATAAGCCCTCTAGATATCAATCACTCAACGAACGTATTGTTAATGGCTCAATTTGTTCTCCTCCCTGGGTTCTATTGCTAGATTTGATTGCAAGTACACGACCGCACTCTATGATGATACCCATGGTGTACAAACATATTTATATACATGCATAAATATATGGTACCATGTGTAATATATATATATATATATACACATGCTTAGATGCATGTATAGCATGTGTACTTGTACGCACATAGATATGCTCCTCGTGGCATTGGCGAAGATTTTTCTTGGTGGGCAGCATATATATATATATGCAATACAGTAACATGTAAGTTTTAATTGGGAGCAATGTTGATACACCAGGGGACTACTGTATAGAGGTAGAGTTTTCAGTTTTCAGTAGCATTGACAACGGTGGTTCGAATTCAACATTTGGTACGTACATGTACGTACCATGAACGAATCATGCGGTTCCAGCGTATCAACCTGAGAATGATAGTGAACGACAGTGACATACGCTAAACAAACATGCCTAGATGGGCAATTAGCAGCAATATGCAACAATGAACTAAGACCGACCTTGGTTGAAAATTGCCGCTCTCCGTTGCCATAGTCAAGTGGATCTTACAGTACATCGAGCCTTTGCAGTCATCAACAGATGTAGCTTCAACAACACATGGTTTCTTTTTTCCGGCAACCTTGTTAACCTAAGGAAATCCACATAGATGATAATGATGATATGGAACAACTTCCAGGTTTTCATCAATGTTGCAGGGCCATGCAGGGCCTTCCCAAAAAGCGTGGAGTTTCCCCCCCATCTCTTGCCGTTTTTTGTGCGGCAGGCGGCTGTTCTTGAAAAGAAGAGATCTATGGCGGTTCACCACCTGGCTCTGTGGCATTGGTGCGGCAGGCTGTGTCCTGCCTCTGGAGAAACATGTTGAAGTTACCCAGTTATGAAAAGTTATGACAAGTTTAAGGGGTGATTGTGCAAAATGCAGCTTGTGTTGGAATACAAAAGGGTACTACAGAATGGCAGTTGTCATTCCTACTTCTTTCTAGTTCTAAAACACTGAACAAGATTGAAACACATCCACTCATGGAGCATCATTTCTGTCTTGGAACGCCCTCATTTTATTCATTTTTCACCGGCCCTGCGTGTGGAATCACAGACTTAGCCTGCCCCTTTGACCCTCAGACTACTCAGAACAACATGTCAAAGTTAAGACTTGCCAGGGATAAATGCACACGTTCATCGGTATCATGATGAAGATCTAAGTGCTGCAAGACGCAAATGCTCCACCGTGCATTTTCCCACCCTTACCTCCCTAAGAGCCTCTGATAGAAAATCATGGCTACCACATGTCCAATCCATTCATAGGAAAGTAGTCCAAGAAGAATTGATAAGACATGTGCGTTTTTTTTCTCTATTGCCAAGTAGGGTTGCTGTAGGGTACCACGAATAGAGAATGCGGCTCTAATCTAATCAAATGACTATCCAGTATGTATATATATATATATATATCCAATATCAACTCCCCCCCAGAAAAAACTTCAGTGTCTGACTTCATAGTCTCCTTGGCAAAACACGATCTTTATCCATCTGAAAAGCAACCCGGTAAAACCCTTCAAGGCATGGTGAATGGTGAACCCCATACACATACACGTACAAGCATGTGCATGTTCATATACATATATATATATATACATGAAAAAACTGTTGTCAATGGGTAAGCCTCGCTTTCACACATCTACATATATTTGTTATTATTACTGTTATCATGATTATTATGATGTATAATATTGTATAATATGGCGTTTACTAAGCAGACAAGAAGGGCCCCTAGTTATAACTTCCTGACCTCATTCAATTCTGCCTTAGATCCAACACCTTGCCTAGTTGCAAACAAATTACCTATCAACCATCTCATAGGACTCCGACTTTGGTTGGATAAATGATAAATCATGCTTTTTGTTGGTTAAATGCCCTTCATTGCGGGTTGGCACACCCCCATTAGGGCCCTCTTTTCTGAACTTCCTTATGCTTAGTCCTCCAGCTCAGCGAAGATGTTCCATATCGGTACTCACAAAAATCGCCTGATCAGTGGGGGGTTCCAAAAATGGGTAGCCCAAACGATAATATTTGACCATAAGCAATAACTTGGATGGACATGTTATCCCCCCAGGTGAGGAAAACCCCTAGAGATGTTTCGCCGTTTCTCCGACAGCTGCCTTGTCGATCTTTCCGATCAGCGGCAGCGAGGGTTTTGACGGCGCCACCGCCGGTCCGGCGACGGGCGTTCGCTCGTCGGGGATCTCATCTGCCTGGATCAGGCATTCAACGGGTTGCGTGGGATCTGCAAATGATGTGCATCAAATGATGAGATATTGGGAGATATGGATATGTTTGAAAAATAACTATACCAAATGTATTTATACATAGTAAAACCACTAGTCACAAATTATGTGCATCTTTACAGCGCATAGAATTCGATATCATTCTATATCTATATGCACACACCGTTTGTTTATTTTTGTATGGTCTCAAAGGAGTAGGTCTAAGGTAGTTGCCATGACTATGAGTCAAAACCCTGGTGCCGTGGGTACCCAAAGTCATAGCTGGTGTGCCCCCAAATATGGTAATTTGATAGGTGTTGAGCCATGGCCATTTTGATTTTCCATGATATTTCCATATACTTCCTGTAAACCCCACGAAACCTTGGTTGTATTCCCAGATATGTGGGATTATATGGATTAAACCAAAACCACATGACTGTCTGGGTAGATTATCATATATTTCACCTACCTGAAACGTGCGCCCATTTAGGGATGATTGCCCATATATACAGTAAACATCAGTAAACCATGATTCCAGTGAGGTCAAGGTCAGGTCACTATTTTGTGTGCCCAAGATGATGTCTTTCCAGATCTTTTTTGTTTGGCGGTCGTGGGCACTCAAGTGGGAGAGCCAACTGATGATCCTGTTGGTTTTGCCTGCAGTGTGTTTTCGTACTCCGTTCGTCGGTCCGAAAGATTGTCCCAAATACAAAGAACGTGTCGCCATTGCTGCCTAAGGATGTTGAAAAAACCTAAATGCTCCATGGTTTATTTTTTTGGGTGGGTATTGGATGGTATTGGTACATATTCCCTACATGGAGCATCTGGGAAGCATAGAAAAACATAAAAAACAAAAACAAACACATACAAAAACACGTTTGAAACCATCAACCTTCTAACGTGGGCTGTGTATATCCTTTGAGCAAAATCTAGCAAAGTGGAAATTGCATCCTGATATGAGAGAAATCACCAATACATTTCAATACATGGATAAAAGCAGGTGGTCTTACTTACCATCATCTTCATCACATTGGATGTCCGGTAGCATACATGTTGATCCATATATATCCATACTGGCCTCCTGAAACTCTTCGACTTTGCACTTCATGTTGTATGGGAGCTGGAGCTCCACTTGCGATTTCACATCAGCGATGGCGATGATGCACATGCTGAGGTGTACCTGAAAGCGACCAGTGCCTTAGATTAGCCAACTATCTCTAACAAAAGAGTCACAACAAAAGCCATTTTTTCCAGTTTCTGGGGCGGGTGGACCACTCAAAGTGTGAAATCCATTTGGTCATCATCACTATCTCGTTTAAAATGACCACACATGTGCGCTGAATCCCCAATTTTCGGACATAAATATGTTCTCATGATGGAACATGTAGGAAAAGTCTTGTCTTGTCAGCTTTGGTTCGGGGACAAAATAAGGGATATCCAACCGTTTCATAGTTTTTTGATTTTGAACATCTTGGACATCTTATCCAAGAATAGGCTTGCAAACCGCAAACCTGGTCAACCTTACAGTTCATAATGTTCATAGGATTCACATCCAAGAATTCCAGCATCACTGAAAGTGCACGGTTTTTCATATGTTTTCTATTTTTGTCCATGCTATTTCACAAAAATCCCTTCCCGGCCCTTCATGAAAAATTCATACCCTGCGATATGTCCCCTTGACCTGGCGACCTGGATGGCGGCTGCATTTGTTAAAATCAACGCTTCTGCTTAAATCATCAGCCGCGATCTTAGAATGTTATAACCCATAGGATCCATGTATGCGATATATGGTAACATTTACCATCAATATACCCCAAATGTTAGCATATATACCATACATGGATCCTATGGGTAATAAACAAACGATATCATATCAAACAAATAATCAACATATAACTGTTTGTCAGCCATTTGGAGCCATCATTGCATCCCATGTTCCTCCGTTTTTCCACATCCTTCCACTCCGAGCGACTCCGTCGGTGTTTTTTGTCGCACTTCGTGAGGTTTTTTCCGCCCCACTGGTTTGAGCCCAAACTCCATGTTTTTTTCGCACGATGAGGAACCACAGGGTATCTCATTTGGTTGTCGGCTCAAATCTCAATCTACTTCTCAGATCCTTCCCAAAGTCAGCCCTCAAAATGGGAAATATCAGGCAAAGCCCCAGCTTTGCCAGAATTCTCGGAACCAACATGTATGTCTCATCGTGTCTCCCCATACACACACATACATATATATATATATACACATATATATATATATACATAAAACATACGTCAGACATGTCAGAGATTTGAGAATGTCAACTTTCTATACACGATCTGTCCATCCATTCGTCTACCCAGGTCTATCTATACAGGATCGATCTTATCTCGTTCTGTCGCACACACATATCATGTATATATATATGTATATATATGTATCCATATCCATATATGCAGTTATCATACTATAGAATATCATCCAAATATATTGTGATATATCCATATTTATATGGGTCATAACCCTGTATATACCCCTTTTGTTCACATCAATAGCTGGGATTTATGTATCTTCATCATCCCCTAAGAAATTCTATCTAAAGCTATTGATCATTATTGATCCATAGCCGTATCCATCATATCATATCATATCATATCATATCATATCATATATATATACATGTATGATTTATCTATGATGTGTATATATATACATATATATATATAAATACATATAACTGCATATAAATACATATATAATCATATAAACATATATCGCATATCTGATTTGAAGCATCTCTCATATATATCTCTTGAAGTGCCCAGACTCCCCGCTCCGTCCAATAGTCGTCCTGGGCTGAACCTCCTCGACCTGCGGCTCCGCCATGCGCTGCATGAGCTGATGTTCACCCACCACTCCCAAGTCCAAGCCCAAGAAGTCCTCGTAGCCGGCCTAAGGCGCAATAAGATCCGTTAAATTAGCCATGAAAAATCATGAAAATACCAGGGAAAACATGACAAATACCCGTTTTTTTAAAACTGTTTTTTTGGGAGTTCTGCAACCTGCTGATTGGGATTATGAACTAAGAGCGGGATGAGATGGGATAGGGATATGAATGGCTCAGATGGTCAACCCGTAAATATGTCATACACTACTATAGTTTATAGGTAAACCTCCAGAAATGATGTGACAACTGAATCTTTACTCTTAGAATCTTGCGAACTTCTATCTTTTTAGTGTTAATTGTGGAATATTTCATAACTGGGCTATGATGTGACTGCCACTTACCAACTGGAATACGCCCTGAAGTACGGAAATGCTAGATTTATCTCTGAAATGGGGAGGGCATGCCCGTTTTCAGACACACCCAAATCCATGATTTATTGGTTAAACTAGTAAAAACAATCCCTATTATTGGATTGTTATCCCGCGCGTTGATTGATAAAAAGTTAAGCCTTTATAGAAGTTTTTAATCTATTGGTTATAAGTTATAAGTTTAGATCTATTTTAAACGCCAGCCCTATCTTGGACGACAAACAACCCACAAAGGGCTTGGTTTAAAACGTCAACTTGTGTTTGAGAGTTCAATTCCATATCCCAATTATCTTCATCACAACTCAACCTAAATCATACCCCCAATCATATTCCTACTACCCTTTGGTAAACTAACATAGCTATTGAACATGGCCATAGAAATACCTATTCAAAATGGTGGATCTTTCCTTGGTTTTTTAAAACGTTTACCAGAGGGTAGATCCCAATCATCTCCCAAGCTATATTAATAATTAATAATAGGTAAATCCACTATAAATGGTCCATTTTCCAGTTCGCTATTTTGACATAGCCAGAGGGTAGCCCCAATCATATTCCTACTACCCTCTGGTAATTTAACATAGCTATTGAAAATGGCTATTTATAGTGAGTTTTCCCATTAAAAATGGTGATTTTCCATAGCTACGTTAAATTACCAGAGGGTAGATCCCAATCATCTCCCAAGGATATCCATCTCTTCTGCAGCACCGCACCGCACCGCCGAGCTCCGCACGATCTCTGTCCGCAGGTCCTCCGCCTCCACGAGGGCAGCCCAAATCCGGGCGGACATGGGCAGCATGAGGCCCTGGCGACACCGGAAATCATGGGATCTTGTGGTGGAAAAATTGGATTTAAACACCATGAATAGATATGAATAGAATCTGCACAAATATACAGCTTAGAGATTTTAGATGAATTTGGCCCGAAATAAGGATTGGAATTTCAATAGTAAAGAAGCGGATGTAATCATCGAATTTGACATTTACATACATTTACAAATTATAGTCAGTAGATGGATTATTAACAGGCTATTTGCAGGAAGCAGTGGGTTTACCCGACAAACATTGGAGCTTGGTATGGATTACTATCCACTTCCCAACTGTTTGATGTGCACTGTTTATTGCTGAAAAACCATGTAAAAATCCCCTCTCAGGAGTCAAACATGGCAACAGAAAAATCCTACATTTTATCGTTGATTTTTCATTCAATCCACTAAAGATCCTACATTTATAGCGGATTTTCCATTAAATCCACTTCAAACCCTCCATTTATATAGGGCATGTCCCAGCCATGTTCGATGCCCCTGCGGCCAGACCTGTGGTTGGAGGAAACGGTCTCGAGCTTTTAAGACCGACTCTAACCTGAGCGCGCTGAGAACGTTGATGAACGAATTTCTGAACTAACAACACATTAAATATGGGTAAATAAGGGTAAATAATAATAATAATAATAGCAATAATAATAATAAAAATAAAAAAATAATAATACTACTAATAATAAAAAATAACACTGATAATAATAATGGGTAAATATATATATATATATATATCTGGGTAAATAAAAATAATTCACTAACCTGAAATTAGGTCATTTAGGGATAGTCACTTACTAAGCATCATTCCCAGGTATATCTGGTTGGTGGTTTCAATTGCTCTGAAAAATATGAAAGTCAGTTGTGATGATTATTCCCAATCTATGGGAAAATAAAAAATGTTCCAAACCACCAACCAAATATACATATGGCATTGACAAACAATATATATATATACACCTACATATATACATATACATATACATATATACATATACATATATACATATATATATAATATTCATTTACATAGAGTATGACATTCACACACCTTCCATAATCCGTAGTATATTCCAATTGCCCTCTGGCTTTTGTTACATAGCTATGGAAGCCATGGCCCATCATCGAGGGGTCACGGGTCACCTTTGCGGTCGTTGAATCCTCATGATTTACGCCGTTACGGAGAATTCTGGGTTCCCATTTTTGCGAAATGGGGACAAGACCAAGAGAGGGAACACCGTATGAGACATAGTTTTTCATCCCAGTGACTAAACATCATTAAACATCATCAATAGGAGTTTATTGCTTCACTAGAGGACAATTGTGGGAAGATAGTGGGTGTAACTCATCAAAACAGGACTATCCCAGTGTATTCGGAAGGCCATTAAGGCCATTCGGAGTTCCAAGCCGCTCACTTTAATACGTCCCAATATTTCCCAGCGGTTTGTAGGTTTATGACCAACTTATTCTGACTACTGTAATATATCAAAATATAATATGTGCATATAAAATTATATAAATCGTTCTAGTTGCATTTGGTGTCACGACAATCATTGAAGTCCGTCCCCAGTGATTTTCGGGCTGACCAGGTATCCAAGGTAGCGACATTTCACTTACGATTGGGTTTTCCACCCATTTGCATAGTTTGCATTGAAATATGGTGCCCCCAACCCATCCAAATCCACAGGTGTATTATTTTGTTTCCGAATATCGAGCCTTGTTGTCTTTTTTATTGGCCATTTGGGACCTCATTTTCCGACACAGCCGTATCAATATTTGACTTTATTTCTTTGGTGTAAGCTATTTGGATTCATCATCTACAAACTGGATCACCCATATCACCCTATATACGCGGAATCCAGCATTGAACATGCGCGGTACAAATGGCAGCAGCTTTCCACATCATGGCCAGTCTTAGAATTCTTAGATGCGCTTCACACATCTTCAAACAAGGAAGGAACATACAAACATAGCGCAATCGACCTACAGTACCCAACTAGCCGGTGTATCCACAGACCGGCATGAACATGATAAATCAGGCAGGACCTTAAACAAAACAACCAAAGATGATTGAATTAAATGGAAACTGCTCCACAATCTAGGGCTTTGATGCGTATAATTCTCCCGCCCAAATCAAACATCCCATTGAAATTGATAGACATTTTGTATATCATGGTCCATGCATGGTATCATCTTCCTGACACATCCGGCCATCCCAGTGGCATGGATTCGTGAACCAAATAGAAACCCATCCATTCAGAGATGATCACATCCTCGGCAGAGCGCTGGCAGATCGGCAGAGGGGCCCTGGTTTTTCAAACGCTTCGTCCTGTTCCGATGATACCTTTAAATCACGTTTACCCTCTGGTCAACTAACATAGCTAGGGAAAATCACCATTCTTTAATATGTTTAACAGTGTTTGATATATGTAAATCAATCAACTATAAATGGGAATTTTCAATAGCTATGTCAAATTACCAAAGGGTGCAGCCTTCACCCTGGTGGAGTTGGGTTACCCCAAGCCTCCCAGGCCAACAGTTCAATCATGATTTCGGCAAACCAATTTTGAGATGATACACATCTCTGGGGTTTGCCAATAAGTGCGTAATCTGTTTAATGATGTTTAATGTGGTAGGTCTCAAGCAAAGTTTGTGAAGCTTCAAATATCAAGGTGAATTATCCATAAAGCGCCAGTTTGTGAACCAACCTCCCTTGGCGTCCTCAAGACTCTCAAGACCTAGTTTCCACCTTGCCAGGAAGTTCTACATCTTCCACACGACTGTTGAGAACCGTCACCTCGACCCCAGATCCGCGCCCCAGGTTCGGCGATGAAGTGGACCCCCAAAGGCCCTAAACCAAACCACAAGGTTCTGAAGCATCCCTCCATCGAATCTTCATCCTACATGGAGGTTCCATGGGTTTTAACTTGTGTTTGAATGCGAAAATCATAAATGGAACCTGCCCATTGCCATGTTTGATTTCCAGAGGCCATACAGGTTATAAACGTCCGATTCTGACTCAAAATCGTTGGGGTGTACCTCACAAAACCCGTTTCCACCCCCCAACGGCGGCACCTTGTCCTGCAAACCATTTTGCTCCCTTGGCCCAAGAACAAGTGGTACAAACTGGGGTTCCCAGCAAAGGCGGGGACAATTTTTCACAGGGGCCTTCCATGGCCAAAACCGCTCCAACATGGGAGAAAAAAACATAGCAAAACCCACAGGAATTCGTAACCTGATGGCCTCGCTATCACCTCATTCACCGTTGATTCCATTGGAAAAGGCTAGCATGTGGGTGCATCTCACACAACGCCATCCACCGGTGTAGATCTTGTTTTCACCACTTCTTTGTTCCGGTTATGTTTCTTGCCGCAATTTGTGTGTAAACCACGCTAAATCAGTTCCTCATGTTTGTTCTACCATGTTCGTTTTTTTCTATGATTCTGATCAGGATTGTTGTCTCGTGATTTGTTTCTGATTGTTTATTGTTGCGCCAATTTTGCCACCAGTCCAATCCCAATCATTATCCCATGTTTATCCTTATAAATCAAATTTTCAAAAAAAATATCAAATTCATTCCAATCCCAATGAATTATCGTAGAATATTATAGATTATAGATGATTTCCCATGCTCATCCCGATATATGGCCGTTATCCTCATTATGCTTGCAAACAAAATAAATTATTTTTATCACACGATTTATTAGTTAATTCCATTATTACATTCCATTACTATCCTGCTAGTTATCACCTTATTCATATCCCTTTATTATCCCAGATCTATGCTCATCCTTTATAAATCCCATTCTGATCCCATTACTCTCCTTATAAAACCATTGGGGAATTATCCAGATCTATTGTTGGCCATATTGCACCAGTGTTGTTGGTGAATTCCAACATGTTGGTTGGTGGTGTTAACCATCTTGAAAAATAGTAGTCAGTTGGGATGATGACATTCCCACTATATGGAAAATAATCCAAATGTTCCAAACCAAAAACCAGTAGTAGTTTCTTTTAACCAAATGACAATGGGATAATCATTGGGTGTTATGCAATGATGTGGTACTTCCCATTTGACTATGTCATAGTAATGGTTCATCATAATTCCGAATTGTTTCATCCAGATCTATGGCATGTTTTTTTTCTATCTTACTATGGCATGTTTTTCTATCTTACTATGGCATGTTTTTATATTAACATGATTACACATATTAACCAACAATCATGTCACTATTCCATTATCCATTATCATGATTCGTTAATATCCATCATTATTCCATCAATATTAGATCATATCCACTATTATTACCCTATCTACTATATATATATAGTTATTGGATATGATCCCATCTATTAAACATCTAAACATTGTTTTGGATATATGACTCTTAATCAATTATTACAGTTCTTTATCGTCCATCAATACTATAATACAATCATTGTTCTAATGTTACGTAATGTTACTATATACCATTATTATGATTTTCTTAGTTCTGGTTGGTGGTTTCAACCCCTCTGAAAAATATGAATCGGTTGGGATGGTTATTCCCAACATATGGAAAAATAAAAAATGTTCCAAGCCACCACCAACCAGAGTTAATATCCACTATTAACTCAATATTAATGTTGCTCAGTTTACTTCAGTATCCACTAATATTGAGTTTATGTTTTTCATTATTTGTTAGTTATATCTTCATGTTTTCTCCACCCAAAACCAGCTTCGCCGTGGCACACCAGCTGCTTGGCCATCTTGGCCATGCCCGGTACCGCCTCCACCGCCCACACGTGCTCCGCCAGGCCGTGCTTGGCGGCCAACCTGGGACGAAGTAAGGCTTAAGGCTGTAGACATGTAGGAAATGACCTGAAAGCATCCAAGAAAAATGTTAACAAAAACCATTGATTCCAGCAATTTCCTGCGAATTTATGCTGAAGTTCCTGTTTGTTCATCTTGTTCTATCTCTTTGGGGGTTGATACGAAGCAATAGGGATAAATTGAATAAATCTTATTCATCTGATCTAAAACTGATTTTCTACACCCGTCTAGACTTCCAAAGACCTCCTCAGAAGGTGATTTCGGTAGGCTTGGGGGGTCACATACCTTCTCAGAAGGTGTTTGCAAGTCTCAAAACATAAACTGAATAAGAATGAGTCACCAATATTTAGTATGTAATCTTATTAATACGTGGCCCGTGGATGTTATATGTAGTGGCATCATTTATTCCGTGCTTTTCTCTTTAATAAGCACAGATCGATTTGCCTGGGCTTTCTGTGGTTGACAATGAAGAACGAAAGAGCACTGTGACACTAGAACAATGTTTTAAAGTTCCAATATTGAACGCCCGTGCGTAAACATTGCTTTAAATGAGGACAATGATAATCAGCAACATATCGAATGACATAGCGTAGGAATAATGTTGTTCTGCAAATATATATGTATATATATAATCATATGCACATATTGGCACATATATGCAATTAATTAATTAATTAATTAATTATATGTATATATAGTAAACTTCAATTGGTATTGTCATCAACGATGTTCTCACATGTTCTTGAATCCGTTTTAAAAACGACTGCAAGCATTGGAGACTAATGTGGTAAACCCGCCATGCCAAGAGACAAACTCAGAATGCCACTTCCGGCTCCAACGTCCAGGACCTTCTTCCCCTCGATCAGGACTCGTTCCCAGGGAAAAACCCGACAAACACATGAAGTCCCAACGAAAACATGGAAATGTCACAGGAAAAATGTTAAACAAAATCAGTTCAAATCCAAAGTCTCCTCAACACTTCAGGAACGCCCCCTTTCATATATTGAAGGATAGAAAAACAAATATCCATCAGCCTCCAGTAGATTTTCACATCAGAATCAATCCATTGGAGTTGCCACTTGGAGGATCGTTCCGCTTCCAAAAAAAATGGTTACCCTACCTTTTTGGTGACATAGAGATGGAAAATCCACAATTTGGATGTCCGGACCCCTAGAGAAACCGAAACAAAGCCCATCAATTTCCATAGCTTTTCGCATATTTACTGGAGGGATCTGGAGGGTCCTACCATACCCTACCATACCCAGTCCCTGCAGAGAAGCTTCATCCCAAGCACTACGAAAAGACTGGTAGTGACTAGCCACATCCCTGCGGAAGATGATCCTTATCCCATGACATCTTTGGCCAAAAAGTGCCAGAAGTTCATTCCCCAAAAAATGGGGGTGGAAAGCAGTCAGCACGAGGAAAATTAGTTCAAAACATCACTGACTCAACAGATCCCCGACCTGCTGTGTGTTGCCATATGTTGCCATAGTTTTTTTGGGGGGCTATGGCGGCTATGGCGGATACTTAGATCGGCCATGGAGTTAGTTAACTAGTTAGTAAATGGCTTGTTTCATTGGGATATAGCTAGTTAGTTATAACCCCAGTTAGTTACTCTCAGTAAATGGATAGCTAGTTATAAATGGATAGCTAGTTATAAATGGATAGCTAGTTATAAATGGATAGCTAGTTATAAATGGATAGTTAGTTATAACCCCAGTTACTAACCAGGAATCGTTGATCCCATGGCATCCCATGGCCCTCCGATCTCCTGCAAGTGATGCGCCCGGATGGCTGCCAGATACGCCCCCAGGCGCTGGAAGTCGCTCAGCATCAAGGCGTGGACCTCCATCTGGTCATAGGCCTGGGGCCGTGGCCACCTAGTAACAATAGTTCATAGATGTTTATATGAATCATAACTGGTTGGTGGTTGAGCCCTACCCCTCTGAAAAATATGAGTTCGTCAGTTGGGAGTATTATTCCCATATATATATGGAAAATAAACAATGTTCCAAACCACCAACAAGATAATGTGGTATCTTATGTTGAGATTATTCCTACTATGTTCCAACAAACATCTTATAATGTGGATACCCTCTGGTATACGTTTACAAAAAGCTATGGGCAATTACAAGTTTTAATAGGTACTGTAAATCAACTATTCATATGGCCATATGTTCGTTTACCAGGGGATAGTTTATATTAAACAATAATACTTTCTTGTATAGGAACTATTTGGATCTATGTGGTTCCGATACGCTATTCCTATAATTACTAAGAGTTACAGAATTATATGATGTTTTTCTTAAAAAAAAAACTATGGTTACTAAAGCTTTGCTGGATTCGAGTGGTCAATTCATGTCATAACCAAAATATTCTTCATGCCTTGCTTGGGTGCTCTAAATCTAGAGAACACTTACCACCATCATCGGTACTTGAAATAACAATGCTATCTCTGGTGGGTTGGATATCATGGCTGGTGAGTCCCTGAGTGATGAACGCTTGGGGACGGATGCTTGGGGGGATTGTGTTTTTTTGGGATAGTGGCTGAGGATGGATGATGGGTGCAAGTGATATTTTCTGAGAGATTTACAGGTTACAACTGCGCCACAGTAAGATTGAGCGCAACGAGTTAGCGAGCACTCAAATGCCTACCAAGGACAAAACACATCGGAAAAACAAAAATATATTCGTCCTAAAGCATCTGAGCATCCTCCACTTGCTTCAAGCTGCACAAAAATAATGTGTGCCTTTTCTCATTCACCGCCCTGATTGATAATTATTTAGTCTAGATTCAGTACTGCCAAATATGTCCATCATCTAGTCTATTTGTTTCTCCTTTCTCATGGATTTTCCCACCTAGCAGGCCTCAAAATATGCTGCATCAGAGAGCTTGGAAGCCTCTTCCCGGGAGGGCTCAGCTGCCTCTTCCTCCTCTTCCATTGGAGGCTCCTGCTGGCGGAATCCCTGCATGCTGTATGAATCCTTTATCAACACGCAAGAAGATCCTTGGATGAAGCCCAAACCCTATAAAACCATTTCCAAGTTAGTCCGGTAATTTAACCTCTTGAGCCAACAACACGCACCAGCTGAATTTCCACACGAGTGAGCATCCGCTTTCTGCCTTCCTACCCCCAAAAGTCACCCACTACCTGACACACACACATGTATTTAATTAAAATATATAAATATATAATATTATATGTATGTATATATATATATATATCTGTCTCTCTCTCTCTCTCTCCGTGTGTGTGTGTGTGTCATATTCTACACATAGTAGTTCTATAGTTCTTACATTTCCCGATTCAACGTTGACTGCCTCTGGGCTCTTAAACACCAAATGCCATTTGCCAGGTGAAGGGGATTCGAATTCAACACTCGGTTGAGCTTCTCAAAACTTCCCGTAAATCCGTCCACCCACCAAGGGGCCCCCACCGGTGGAGTATCCACAGCTGGATGGCTCCAGGCTCCACTTGGAGGGGCTGGAGGAGCCCCGGGATGATCATCCCAAGCTCCAGGAGTGATCGAAGCAGAGCCGGGAGCATCAAACGTTCCATTTGGAGTAGCCCTGGGGGGGCTGGGCGCAGCGCCGGCTGAAAAGCTGCTTCCGCCAATGGCTGGAGTCCTTCAGGGTTTCATCTTCGACTTCGAAGCAAAGACTAGAAATCGACAATTTTACAGTAGTTGGACTCAATTATATATATGCATTATCTGGGCAACTGGCTTCTCTGATTTCTGATACATGGCTGGAAGCATGACCATCATGACCCTGTCCTTGGAGCGCTGGCGCCAATGGGAGTCATGGAAGCCCCTGAGAAGGAAAAAGACACATTGGGAACGTTGAACACGGAGGAAGGTGTCTGCGGCGCATCTCTGGATGCGCTGGGGAACGCAGAGGGGCTGGAAGGGGCACCAGAGCCCCGATTCACGCGGAAGGCTGTGATGGGGGCCTCCTCACCCTGCCAGGGGATGCTGGGGCAGTGGCATGCAGTGGCTTGCAGGGATCAACTATGCCCGGGACTCCGACCATACTGAGGTGGAAGCCTTAAACGAGTCCTTACTCATCTCAAAGGCATTTCCTTGTCACTTCAGTGCGGTAATGATTTTTCCCCGCAACTTAGCCAATAAAATAGACACCGGAATGCCGATTCATTGAAATTTTAAATAGCTTTGGATGCACGGTATGGGGCACCGGCACCACCCCGCAATTCAGGGATACATCAGGAACCTACTTTAGAGGTATTGATCCATATGAGCTCTCTGTAAAGCTTAGTTTCACGGAACATCCTCATAAAATATGGCCCTATATGGAATACCTTTATTTTAGGATCCTGGAAATCAAATTTATCATTGGTAAACTAATGTGACCTCCCTATGTCTAAGTTTTCAATCCCTTAAATACCGCTGCTTCAAACTCAATATTTCCATGCTTAGGCACCTGTGAATGGTTAAATCGCAATACTACACCGCAATTTTTCACCAACTTCCATATATTCCACTAAATTTATCTCAGAAATGGGGCACCGCCAAATCACATTTTTATCGGTATTTCACAATTATTACATGGTGATGTTGGGATTTACCACATGTTCAAGCACACACACATATCAATAGCAAATTCTTCAAAAACTGTAGCTTGTCTGAACATTGGGTATATACCTCCCACATGGCTATTCGACTAGGAAGTAAAAGTGATTAACCAATGGTTTTACACGTGCAAAATGAAATACCCCAATGGTTGATACATTGAATACACCATTAAGGAGCTAAGAAAACAATCAAATATACCAAATCGAACACCTTCCGGGAAGGTGTTTGAACTCCCGACCCTACCTAACCTTCTGAGGTGTTTGGAAGCCTCGGGCATTGCGTAATATTTTAAATCTCAACTATCACAACTATAATATAGCAATATCTATAGATACGCCATACAACGATATGCTATCATTAATCCATATATATATATATTGATATTGAACATGTTGAAACATATCCCAATTCCAATGATTGGCAAATGATATACCATTAGAATGTAGCCAATTTGGCAATTAAATAAAGCATATCAGCCCTCACCAATAAACCATGGTTCAGTAGGGATTTACTGGCAGGACCCTTGAGAGGATGTCCATTTTTGGGGAGATGGGATTCAAACAGATTCTTTTATAACAATTGCAAACAAATCAGGATAACTATATATGCATGGTCTTAAGTATTTCAGTGTGAACATTGAGGATGACATATCTCAATGGTTGGTAAGCTAAAGCATTAAAACCTATGAGGCATACAATCAAACAATCATTGAATACTATTCTAATACCATTAAATATTGTATATTATTGCATCTTAAAATACATACTGTATCAAACATACCAGATATGCCAGCAATATATCGAAATATCACCAGACCAGTTAGATGGACAATTAGTATGGATTATTGAGTAACTATCTTAAATGCACCCCCCAGTACTTGGAGGGTCAGCCCACTTAGTAAGAGGTTAATAACCCTAGTTGGTAAGTCCCCGATTCGTAGCCTATCCCCTCTACAAATGGGCGTTTTACCCATGGCTATTAACCACTTTTACGATCCGTGGGACGATCCTCCAAGTATAGTTGTTTCCTGTCATAGTATAGTTGTTTATGGCACTATTCAAAAATAAATAAGTTTTCAATTTTCATTATGTGGGATCCCAACGCCATAAACCTACGTATCATTAGTGGGGATGGTTTATCGCACAAATACACATTTTTTTGGTACAGTTTATACTTGTAATAATGTAATGATGTATAATGGTGATTTATGGGGATGGTTCGTCAATCCACGTACCCATATAATTCATATAATATATATAGTTAATAGTTAAATGGTTCATCATCATTTAACACTAAAGAAAGACTAAAACACAATGTTTTGTTCATAGTTAATAGTTAACATCAGTTACCACAAATTAAGACTATACGTATAATTGGTGGATGCTAGTAGTTGATAGCCCATTAAGCATACTGTGGATGGAAGAATTCCTGCACCAGTTGGTACCCTGCCTGGTGCAGGATTTCTTCCATCCACAGTATGTCATTTAACATCAAATAGCACAAATTAAGACCATAGTCAAAATTCATATATGTTAATAGATGTTCATAGTTAATACTCCATTAACATCCATTAACCGTATGCCAATTAACATCAACTATTAATTAGTAACCATTATATAGTCTTAATCAATTGATAATGGCTATTATATGGGTAAACTATAATAATTCACTAACCTGAAATAAGGCCATTTTGGGATGATTCCTCTTATTAACCATGATTCCAGTGAGGGAGAACAGTGAGGTCGTTATAATTCACCCAGATCATCATAGGTGGTACAAACCATTCCCAAATGGGTAGTTTATGATTGTTTTAACCATATCATTATCCGTTAACCATTCTCCATCAACTATTACTCATAACTATTAATTATCAACCATTTTTACCCATCAACCAAATGATAATGACTATTATCCATTAAAGGGGATTTCCCTATTGGATTATTGATATGAATTGATTAAAATATGGTATTAAATCCAATATTAATATTAATATATTAGTTGATTATTAATATCATTTCCCCTATTAATATTAATATTGGATTAAGTATCTATGATTATCATAGTAATAATAGATCAATATTAAGTGGATCATAATGATACTAGATAATTAATCAATTAAATAATTATGATGATCATCTATTATCTATTATCATCATTAAGATGATCATCTATTATCTATTATCAATCTATTAATATGATCCCCAATTTTTCTGATCATCTTTCGAACTCCGCCCTTGTCCGTCCGCCGCCGCCGTCCGCCTGGCGCTCCCGGCGCTCGCGCGCCTTCACGCCGCCGCGCTTGCGGCGCTTCGCCGGATGCATCGCTGAAGGGGCGCCCGTGCCGTGCGTCCGGAGGTGGCCGGAGGTGGCCGTTGGGGAAGCGTTGAAGGTAGCTACGCGTGGTGAAAATGTAGGAAAATGTGGATTTTGTTGATGTAAATTGATGTGAAATGATGTGGAATTGAGGTAAACATGATGTTGTTAATTGGTGGACATTGATGTAAAATGATGTAACATGTGGAAACATCTTGAAACATGTGGGAAGCACATATGGAAACTTCATGAACAATCAACTGCAGGTATGGAACAAAATACGAAAAGTTATATATGTCAAAATACTCAATGATACTGTGAAATTGAGACACTTTCAATATTAAACCTCTATTCGTGAAATCATACGATTTTGGGGGGTTGGAACTTCTGCACACCATCACAACCGTCATCCAATGCTCCGTGGCTTCAATGGCAATTGTTCGTTTCTTGGGAAGGCGCAATCGTTGAATCCGGGAATCTTCGCAGTTGCGCCGGAACATGATTGAATCAAAGCCATACCATATGTGTCATGCTGGACGCCAGAAGTTACTATCTCCATATTCTGATTGGATCAAAGCACATGACATGCGCACCTTAGCCATCATGGCAATTTAGTGTCGATGTACCGATCATGCTCGGAAAATTGAGGCCACAGCATGTGGTTCTTGAAGCCAACATGTTTTGTTTTTGTGGCCTTAATTAGAGGGCCCCATTTCAGCCCCGCAATGGTGTTGCTTGTGACGTCAAAAAGGGGACTCAGCTTGAGAGGCAGGGCGATTGGACGGTTACGTTCCATCTTGAATCACTTGGATTTGCTCAAACTGGCCCTACAAATATATTATAGGATATTATAGGAATCTCCAATAGATTCATCATTCATACCCTCTGGTAAACTAACACTATGGAAAATCACCATTTTCAATGGGTAAATCCACTATAAATGTGCCATGTTCAATAGCTATGTTAGTCATTACCAGAGGGTATATTATATGCACATTTATTATAGATTCTCAAGTCCTGGTGGATTTTCAAATATTTTCCAGCAAGGTATGCAAACGAGGTGTAGAAGTGCAAGATCAAAGAAACAAGTTTGACTCTTTGAATACTGTCAGAGCTAGCAAATGCACGTGCAGGTGCATATACGTATATATATATATTTACACATACACCCACATATATATACACATATGTATATATTTACATATATATATATATATGTAGGTCACAGCACACTGTTTATGTAATTATATGCATCTATATGAGTATATGCGTACACGCACATGAATCTGTAGATCAGCCGAGCACATCAATATATGATATACAATGATATACACACGTTTCAATCAACCACACCAATTTAGATGAAATAGAATATACCCTCTGGTTATTTAACGTAGCTTTGGAAAAACACCATTTTTAATAGGTAAACCATCTATAAATGGGCCATGTTCATCCATTTTCCATGGCTATGTTAAATAACCCGAGGGGCCCGATGCCATGGCGTGCTGTAAACGTCAGTACATCTAGCCATCGTGGTGTGGAAAGCATCATCGCTGGGTTGAGCCCCACTTTCTGGAGACCGTGTGCGTCATGATTTCCACAGGCCTGCAGGTCAATCGGCAGATGAATATATCATAGTTCAAGTAGTTCAAGTAGTGCAAGGTTGCACCCTCCCAGACCCATAGTTTTCCCGATTGGTGGTTTACAACTGGTTGGTGGTGGAATACCTACCCAATTATGGAATAAATACCCAATCATCATAACATATGACCCCAATTATATAACATTATCTGGTTGGTCGTTTCTACCTGGCCCTCTGAAAAATGATGGAGTTCGTCAATGGGAAGGATGACATCCATTTATTAATTATGGAAAATAACGTTCATGTTTGAAACCACCAATCAGTTGCTTACTTGACTGATTGATTGAATGCTGGATTGACTGAGGAAGGGATGGATGAATACATGGATTGAAAATGATTGAATGATTCAGTGACTGAGCATTGAATAAGCGGGTAGGAGGGAGGATGGATGGACAGTAGGCAAATAAATTGATGAACACATTGAAACATGGACTGACTGACTGATCATGACGAATCAATAGACAAATGGAAAAATATCGATGGATAAATGACGAAATGAGCAAAACATATTGAGCAATCAATGCCTGCCGTGCCTGCGATCAATGGGGCTCGATAATACTTGGGAGATTTTTCCGACTGTGCTGGCGGCCAAAGGGACCCCAGGATTTTGTTCGAAGTCTCGGCATGAATTTCTATGCCCCTTTTTTTTGGGGGGGAAAAACCTCATAAAGAGAAAGTAGACCTCTGCACGAAAATTAAAAACAATCAGGATGGCAGCCTGCAATCTTGATCGGAAAAAATGAATGTTGGTTTTTGGCGTACCATGCGGCTACGGGTCACAAACCTGGTACCCTCTAATTAGTTCACATCAAAATGGCTGGCATTTGTGGATGCACATCCCCCCTGGCACTAATGGAACAAACATACAGAGTTTAACAGGTTTGACTCCATCCCCGGTTAGGATGGTTGGTGGTATACCTACCCCTCTGAGCAATATTAGTCAGTTAGGATGATCATTCCCAATATATGGAAAAATAATCCAAATGTTCTAAACCACCAACCAGCATATATATATATACATAGATATGTGCGTGATATATATATATATATATGTATATATATATATATAATCATATAACCCAGTTAGAATTGGTGATTTTCTTGGATTCCATATATACCCAAAATCACCATACATGGATGTGATTTCAACATATATAAACTATAAACCATGCCCAGTCATGGTCGCTTTATTGCAGACAGGGTTTCCCATATATATTCTATAACTCTGGTTTATGGTATCTATAGATGTGAATTATTGTAACATAACATGCCTTAACTCTAGATCTTAGATATACATATAGATATACCATGATATACCTAACAAAAACATCCAAAAACCCATTAAAAAATCCATGAACCCATGGGATGACTGGGTACATCTTGCGACTGCACCCGACCCTTCACGATTCGCGGACGTAGGGCCCGACGCCTGGGCCTCTTTGAGGGCGAATCCTAGGACCACATGGGGATGACTGGGGGTGGCGTTTTTTTGTTTAACTTATAGACTCTTAGAACCATATAGAAGCCATATAGAAAGCCATAAACATGTTGGATTTTGGGGGATGGTGTATGGCATTGGGCTTGCCACGTTAACATCATTAAGGCTGTTTTAGCATTGATGTTTTAGCCCATTGGGCTGAACATTGGCGTGATTTTCTGGTTTAGCTTTTTTTTGTTTTAATGAAACACTGTTTTACGGGACCAGCACAAGTTTTGTCACTGCAAGTAGTGACTGGTTGATAAATCCTGGGTTTACATGAGCCCAAAGTTTCGGGCACTTTTGAGCCACAGAACTTGCAGCATCTTCGAATCTTCGGTAGCCCTTTTGGGGGTCTGGCTGAATCCCAATGATGATCCTTACTGATTTTTGCACCCAAAAAATTGCCATAGCCCCAGAATTCACTGGTGATTTAAAGATACATGTTCAGCCTGACGATTCTGGTGGTTAACGGATTTAAGGCTCCCCTATGATCCCACTTGGCGCCACTTGGCTCCGGGACTGGAGCTTCCATAGCGGAAAAAGGTCACCTGGTACAGAAGAGCACGGAGATTAAGAGCTGAGGCTACGCATGACTACACTAAGGCCCAACAAAAAGGAATGAGAGCCGGAAAGAACACATGATGAGTTTTTAGCTAATCACATAACCTGTTGGATTTATATTCCCATCTTCACTTAAACTTGCCTAGCTGGTCGTTTCTACAAATGATCGTTTGTGACACATTATTTCAACATGATGTTTTCCTTTGGTGTGACATCAAGTACACCGGGGTGCACCACCAAAAACCTGCTGCAATTTGTCCAAATACCGGCTGTTGACAATATTTCATTGGTCAAGCATACAATAGGTTGAGATAGGTTCAGCGTCTGCATCAATGACCGAGCATGAAGCAAATGTGCTTGCAGAAGACAGGTCTTGATGATTTCATATGTTGTCGCACTGTACCTATTCATCAAGGTCTAAATGGCGTTGTCCAAAAATGGGGCCTACCTGCGATTCCACTTTAATGTGAACACGCTGATAGACCATGAAATTTGCGGACCATCAAAATATTGCGGGCAGTACCCCCTAATTAATCAGCTCGTTTTTTTCAATCCTGGGTTGACATGAACAATGAACATAACATCCTGTTATCGTTAATATTCATTATCGTAGATTGTTTAAGCCCATCACAAACGAAAACGCTGAAAAAAATTGTGTTGGAAAAAACAAACGTTCCCTGGTGGGCAGATTTCACCGTTGAACCCCTTCGAAATACTTCATGGTGAACACATCTACCATCTGGTTATTATGACTAACAGTTTGCCATGGAAAATCCACCCATTTTTGAGAACGGTAACCGGTAAACCATCTATTTCTATGGGCCATCTATACCATGGCTATGTAAGTCATAACCAGGTTGGGTAATTAAAAACCCATGGGTTTCTTGTGGATTTTCCCTTACATCCATTGACACATGGGAGGACATCCATGGCTCAGGCCGCACCCTCCAGAGCCAGCTGCTTTTCGGCTCGACTGAGATGGTCCCCGGTAGGGGATCTCTGATCGCTAAATAGATGAGAGAGAAATCGGTTGACATAAAGACATATTACTCCTTCAATACTTTATACATTTACATTTATATAGTTATGGCCCGAAATACCAGTTATAAGTACTTATAACCCCATTTATGGAATGAGTATATAACCCCATTTGTAACCAGTTAAAACCAATAAATTGATATAACTGGCCATAATAATTAATATAAATGGGTCTATGAAATAAAGAGAACCATCTACCGCTTCGTACTTTGAGCCCCAAAACCCATTCTCGTCAATTTTGGGGCGTTTTGGTTGACAAAACCAACGATCAATCCTCAGGAAACACTTAAATTCAGCACCATTGGATCTTGTGGGAATTTTGGAACTCAATTGAGTGAGGTCTTTAATAAATTCTTGTTGATCGTGCACATGTATCTCTACACGTATGGCTATGGGTCAAAAGCCTGATATCTAGTCATGGTCACCGGCGCGGCCCAAGCTGGGCAACTTCACTTCCAAGTCCTCGCAGGCAAGGGCAATGGGGATACCAATGGGGGGGTTCAATCAATGTAAAACCATGTCTGGAAGAAAAACACGTAAATAATCGTTTTTTTTTTTTTAATGTTTTATTAAATCTTATATAACTCTACTCTAAGTATGCCGGCCAATAGGAAAACATCGAAAAAGAGAAACATTAAAAATTGAAACACTTGGAACTTCCTGATAAGGTCTGCTGCAGCCCAAAGTTTCAAGTATTGGAACCATGGACGGAAAACCCAACCGAACTCCGACGCCCGATCCTCGGATTTCCCAAAGCCAACCTTCACCCATAATTTGGATCCGAAAATGTCGCCCCAAATCACCAAATCATCAAACCCACCATTGTAGTAACCCCAATGGTATCGATGAAACAACCAGTTCACCGTCCTTCATCAGCTTGGTATAACGTTCTTGAAATTCGCCGCTATCCAAGGCCAGCACCGCGGAGCCAAAGGACAGCTCCAAGGCGTCCGAGCTCTGCGAGCTCTCCCCTGACCCGGCCCAGAACTCCTGCTCCACCTCTTCGCCTTGGATGAGAGCAAAAGATGGACCAAAAGTCTGGGTTTAGGGTGATCAAACATGGCCATGATATGCTATAATCATCATAAAATCATTGAAAATCCCGATTTTGAATGGAGATTTGAAAATCATATGTAAACCGAGGAATTTCCAGGATTTTCCACTGCCATGTTTGATTACAGGAGGGTGGCCTTCAGTACATCAGGTGTTGTAAATCCACAAAAACCAATATACTATAATATGCATATGTATATATATATACAATTATATACCAATGAGAAAACACTTTGGGGAAGTGGTCAAGAATTGGTGTCTTTTCCATACCGCGCATTTGAGTTCTACCCTTTTGAACATCCACAATAGTATGCAAGCACCCACCTCCAATGTCTCCAGTTTATGACAGTGAGTTTACAACTATTCAAGGGGTTTTGTCATCTGAACATGTTGGGAAGACCACCAAATGGATCAAATTTGATGGTTTATCACAATTCTCCCTGACTCAAAAGGCCACCATTTTTGGATAAAGTAATTCCAGGTCACGATTTGGTACCCCCAAAACAACCAAAAACTGCATCCCCCTGGGGCTTAGACTTTGACCCAAGCCCATGTGTACTGTACAATGTGATACACCGTGTAAGCCAAAAGAAACGGCAATATAAACAGCTCTAAAATTGATTGGTTGTTTCATTCCATCTGAAACAGTCCTTGGCAATCATCATCCCATGGTTGAACAATCATCCACCAACGAATCCAAGTGTATGGCTGAAAGTATAGCCAGCCAGTCACAGAGCTGCAAGATTTGGGGGCCCAGTCCAGGTCCCGGTTTGAGCTCGGCCAGTTTTTGGGCCTTGCGTTCACCCAAATCCTGCAAAACCTGCAGGGCCCGGGTGGAATCCTGCTCCAAGTTCTCGGAAAGCCATGGGTTTTTGGAGCCAAGGGCTGGAGGCAAGCCGATCTGCAAGCAGCTCCGATGCAGTTCTTGCAACTCGGATAAGCCTTGGAAAGAGTGAAGCCCAGGGCCCCAGGTTCAGTAGGGGATTTCAATTTGGCGTTTCAGAAGGCGTTTCTGTTAGGGGTTCACTAAGCACCATCCAACCACTAAACGGGGCTAATTAAGTTGAATCCCATGAAGCACGGGAAAACTGTGCTAAGGACTTGGGTTGCTGAAAAAATCATGCCCTCGCCATGGGTTTGCAAGCGTATGTTCTATAAAAGTTCCATTGTGAAGGTAGCCACGTCCACACTACAAGATGTTTCATCATGGGAGGATTCTCCGGGCGTAACATTGCCTGCCGAACATCAGTGTGGCTTGTATTGGGAAGTCTTCCAAAATGAAGTGCTTTCCTAAACAACCTGCTGCTTATTTGGGGTGACCACCTATGTATTAGCCAGTGAGGGAGCCTTCCAATCTATGGGTGCTTGAAGCATTGTACCCGCCAGTAAATTGGCATAGACCCTGCCGTGACTTGGACGTTCTCTCTCAGGTTCCACTACAAATTGGATATATTCAAGGTCTACGTTCATTGGGGGAGGGTAATTGGATAGATTTGGTTGGAATCACTGTGTGTCATGATTGTGCTACCGGGTGAACTGGATACTAATCAAATATAATCCACCTTTGCCCATCCCAGTACCCTCTGGTAAACATGGCTGGCCGGGAATGTCCTACTTTCTCATTGGACCATGGCCGTAAGCTGGGGTTTCCATCCAAAATCTCTCCATTCACCGAAGGGTGCACGAAAAGGTCTCGACGGAAAGGGGACCATCCGCCGCTTCAGATGCCAAGAATCAAACATTCAAGGCTACCCCCATTCGATTAGGGCATCTACAGGCCTACTTTATCCTACTTTTATGTTTGTAGCCGAGTTGACTGACTTAGCAAACCCAGTAGTAAGCCATAGCTCACCTGCCCAGTTTGACCTTTTGGGTCCCCAAAGAACGAAAACAAAACAGTGTCTTAACGATCGAGCTCACCATATATGTGTTTCTCTTTTTTTAGTAGTGGACCAGCCTGTTGTAGGTCTGTTGAAGTCCGTAACGCTATCCATGTTTGATCAGCATCCCCATGTAAAGAAAAAAACGTGCTGTACGAAGGTACCCCATCCAGTGTTGACCCAGTCAATGGATAGATCATAGATAACACATAGATTACAAGCGTGTACCCATTGTAAAATCAATGTTTTTGGTGGTGAGTTAAATCCCATAAATGGGCTCCAGTAACCAGTAGGTTGATTTCTCCCTGGTCCTACTTCATTGTTGATGGTTAAAACTTAAAACCCGATACATTCATAGTGAGCCCCCCCTATCTTCAAGTGGTTTCAACCCAGCCAACTGCGTAAATCACGCAAAAAAAAGCATAGTTGGGTTGAGTGAGCCCCATGCTTGATGATCGTACCCTGTTATCCCACTGTAAGATCCATTGAAATTAGATAAAATCCATAAACTCACATAAAGTCTCATCAAAATCAAACAATCCCATTAAAAAGAACACATTTTAGATCCCACAAGACTCACCATAAAAAAAAACCAATCAAAATCACAGTCACATCTCCTCACATCTCCACAAAAACCAGGCAAGATACCTTCCATCACCTCTGGCAGCCGTGCATAGGATGCCACCACTGCCTCTAAGTCCTCCGATCGCCAGCCCAAGTGCTTTGCCACGCGCAAAGCGCAAGCGCTAAGGGCGCTTGAAAGCACCAAGGGTTGATCCAGGACCTGAAGGAATCTGGGGAATGGTGGTCTAAGGGGGCTTTAGCACCAAAGATGAAGGTTTAAGTTTGAAGCATTTTTGGGGGATTTAAGATTCAACTATGATACAAGTAGGTATGAAAGTCAAAGGTTTACTTGTAGGGATCTAAGTTGGTGTTGTTCTTCCTTTGATGAAAGTGAAAGTCAATGGGTATCAACCAATCAAGGGATATCATTGAGATTTGGAGAATAGGGAACATATCAATCAAAATATGGGGATTTATTTTATTGGATTTATGTTAGCTAAATTGGTTCAACTCAAAATTCGTTGTTTCAGGGAATGGTGGTGTGGGCCCAAAACATGGGGATTTATAATACATTGTATAACTATGAACATGTGACCTTCGAACATGGAGGTCTAACCCGCCAACAAACTTGAGGAAAAAAATGGTGATGGGGGGATGAGGGTGAATTAACCAACAACATATGAAAATACTGTATCATGGGATATCTGGCGGATTTAAGCTGCAAAAACACCAAGTTGGGTTTATGGTAGATATATCGAACTAGTGTCGGTTGACAACCACATAGCATACAATGGCGGGCACTAAACTAAACCATGGGAGGATGAGCCAATGGTGGGGAGAATGGTGGTTGGCTAGTGGCTAAGGTTGGCAAGTGGTTGAGCTTTAAAGCAGAAGCACGACTTCCGAGATGATCCTTTGATCTTTAAAACCACCATTTTCTCTTTGGCAAATCCAATCAACAATCCCCAAAAGCAATGGATTGGTGATTAAACCCCTATAAAATCCCATGACATCCCTATTAAATGCCATTAAATTCCATTGAATATCCCATGTGGTTAAAACAATGTCATAAACCACCCATGACTAATGGTAAGTTTACATCACCAACATGGTGATGACTGCGGGATGGTGCAAATGGGCCTCCGCCAAGGGATCCTCCGTCTGAACCTCCTGCGCCCCCGTCAGCGCCAGCACCGTGAGCAGCTCCGCATAGACGCGCAGACACTCGGCCCGCAAGCGCCGGAAGGGCGGCAGCACATCCACCTGCGAAAAACTACCAGAACTGGCTAGGAACATATAGGAAAATAAAGGAACCATGCAGGATTTCATAGGAAAATGTCGGACAAATCATCTATAAAATGCAGGTTTATGGCTGGGAAAAGCATCGAACAAAAAGGGGGTTCCACCAGTGTTTCACCGGTGGATTGTTCACTGAGTCCTTGTAAGCAATGTCCAGCACTTTGGGTTCTGGTAAACCACCAAGCAGCAATCCAGCAGGAATTCTTGGGTTTCTCACCCATTTACGACCAGAAAACTTCAGAAGTTTGAACAGCAGAACACGTAAACAACAACACGAGCGAAAATCCATGGAAAATCCCAACAAGCCATGACATCCATGGATTTCCCATTAAAAAAAACATCAAGTTGAACTCTAAAAGCCTATGACAAACATATGGGAAATCCCATGGAAATCCCGGAAAAAACAGGTCCCACCTCGCTGGGACACTGACGCAGCCAAAGGTGGAGCAGCACCACACCACAGGAGAGCCCCAGGGCCCAGGGCCAGGCACGCCAGGAAGTCATGATGGAAGGTGGACGTTTGAAGCTGGGAATATATATATATTATTATTATTATTTATATATAATGTATATTATATGCATATATTATATATGTATATTTAATATATATATATATATTTAATGTATTATATATATAGTTGATGTAGTCTATATGGTTAATACACATAGATAATGTGTGTTGATATCGTTGTGGGACTCAATAGTGTAGTTTTCTTTTTTTTTAAATATATATATATATGTCATGATATGTGTGTATGTTGATTTATATTTAGTTAAACGATGGACTTTTAAAATTGTTAGTCATGAGTCATAATGGACTATTGAATAGATATATATCATATTTTTCTAGTAATGATGTTATTGTAATATAATGTTTGTTTTTGACTTTAACATACTTTAACAATGTTTGGGTGGTTTTACATATACCACTTTCTGACTGGGCATGGGTTGACTTGCAGTAGTTAAGCAGGTTTCTAAATGTGAGTCACGGAATCATGGCTTCTAAATGGTTTCTATTTCTTGAGGTAGGCTTTTCGGATTTTATGTCTTAAATATAGTGATGAACATCATTTTCAATATTATTTTCAGAGGTGTGTTATGTATGAGTTACATAATATGTGTTCACTGTTTGATACTAGTTGGCTTTAACATCATTAGTGTGAAACATTTCTTTGAAAATCAGAATAATGTCTACCCAAAAAGGGTGGCTTTAATGCTTCTCCAAAGATATTAGTACTAGGAATTTGTTGGTTCCATTGATTATCATCGATTCTATGAGGGTTTTCACAGGGTCATGCAGGCTTTGTTGAGGTCATGATCCATCCAAATCCGCACGATGAACAGTATAAGCTGCAGAGGAGCACATGGCCGAAGATCTTCCAAGTTTCCTGTTGATTTTTCCTTACGCAGATTCTAAGATAATAGATCCTTGCAAAGCGCCCCCCCAAAAGATAGCTAAGATTAGCTAAGTTGGTTTATAACTTGAACAACCATGGTTGATACTGAAAAAACTATGGTTTATAAATGTTTATAAAACTAACTATAGCACCAACATTCTAGGTATATTCTTTCCATTTGCCGAGCTTTATCCCCTCGAACCCCCGTGGCCTTCGCCCAAACAAAATGTTCGGCCCCGTGCGCGCGCCCCAGATCCGCGCCGGACTTGAATCGTTTTGATGGTGCAGCCGCTTCGGGAATCAAACATCGCCGGAAAATGCTGGAAGACCCACCAGAAACTGGCTTTTCTTGCTGGGAAAATCATGGAAAATCCAACAGTCGTCCAGTTTCATCCCCGAAATCTGTACTTCAAAACCTGTGGAAACTGCTCTATCCTCTGGCAATTTGTCACAGCTTGCGAACTGGAACATCGCTAACATCACCATTAAAATAGCTCAGACGATTCCACCATTGATATATCCCAGATAAGTAAGTCTGACTAGGGTGTATGGTAGGTAATACCCTCTGGTAATTTAACATAGCTATTGGAAATGACCATCTATAGTGGATTTTCCCATTGAACATGGTGATTTTCCATAGTTATGTTAGTTTACCAGAGGGTATGACCCATATCCTTCGGTAAATTAGCTTAGCTCATGCAAAACCAGAGGTGTACCTACTATAAATGGCCATTTTCAATAGTAATGTTAAATTACCAGAGGCTAATATATCGCACTAATATGCACTAATAACTAATAACCATGCGGTTTATAGACCGCCTTACACTGTATAAAGGGGGGCACCACATGGATTCTGGAGATTCCGGCAATGGCAGTACCACCACTCCCTGCGTTGTATTTTTTTTCGAAACACTTTGAGCACTTTAAAACTGGTTGGTGGTTGACCTATCCCTCTGAACAATATGAAAGTCAGTTGGGATGAGTATCCCATATATCATGGAAAAAAAAGTTTGAAACCACCAGCCAGTTGTGAAACATCCCGGCTGCAGAAGTGTAACATCGAGTCCTGCATAGCGGAAAAACCTGAAAAATCTCCATACCAAGTGTCTAGGATCAACAGAAAAACGATCAAAATAGCTGAGCTGATTTACAACTACAGCTAAGATTTATGCTCTGTACATCTGAGAATCTCTATAACTACTATGCATATATATATATACATTTTTGAACTGGCATGAGCTGGCGCCCAGCCATGGACCCCTTCACTGGTCAGGGGTCCATTGGTCCGACCTCAGTGATGGTCCGCAGAGACAAAATCCCTGGCCAAACTGCTGGGTTCCCTGATGACATCCATCGAAAGCCATGGGAAAGAAACATCTGTTATCATGTTTAATGCTGTTTCATGACCAAAACATAGAAAAAGGAAGTGAGTGTGTTTTATGTTTATTTCTTCAAAGACCTATTTTCTTTTACAACCGCAATATGTAGCTCTGGTAAACAAACAGGGCGATGCCCGGGCGATGCCCCTCATCATTCATCATGACTGTTCCGAAGCCGGAACCGAACCCTTTCGGTGGATGGATGGATGGATGGATGGAT
>Ga0126342_10001048_pt1 | contig 36334 bp, 28 predicted proteins | sample Cyp1metagenome_FD_92528 | JGI IMG/M metagenome (GOLD analysis project Ga0126342, IMG submission 92528) | Coral microbial communities from Lord Howe Island, Old Settlement Bay, Australia - Cyphastrea 1 metagenome | ecosystem: Host-associated > Invertebrates > Cnidaria > Coral ... | reverse complement strand
ATATATTTATTTACATGATATATGATATATATATATATGATATATATGATATGTATGAGATATATGAGATATATGATATATAGAAGCTAGATTGTGAAATATAATGAAACAATTTTGACACTATACAATATATGATAATATGATAATATACAAGTATGATTGTCATGCTAACTGTCATTAGACTGTCATGTCATGATATTTTGTGCCAGTCGTCCAGCCGCAGGATTCGCAAGGTCCTCCCTCGCGGGATCGATTCCTTCGTGGGCGCCGCGGACAAAGAGGCCCCGTTTTGACTCACCGGCCGCATTCAGGTACTGTTGTTGTTTGGGTACCAAAACGGTTACATATGGTTACATTAAGGGATAGCCCATCAGTGGATTTTTTTGATTGTTTAACAAGATTATTGTGATTTATGATATTTATTTTTTAAGATATTTATTTTGGACGTTCTGTCAGTTTGAGTGGCAATTGCATCTAAAATGCGATCCTAAAATAGTAGGAATTGTAGATCTCATGTTTGTAATTTGGGGTGGCAATCACCTCATACATACAAGTGCTAAGTTATACGTGTCAAACAAACATTCTTGAATGATCTTTGATAATGGAAACACACATTTTACACTTGGGATTTGTCAATCCTATCTGCGCATTGACCACCAAATACGGGGATGCACAAGTCCAATAGAGTGATGGCTGATACGGGCCGGCCAATTCAGAACAACTAATTGGTGGTTTAACCAGTCAAACTAGGAACCAAGTTGTCATCCACAACCTTGCATTTTGGGAGGTGCTTGAGGGTATTTTGTTGACAGGATCTCCTGACAATTTGGTCCATATTGGATGCTAGAATCATGTTGAAATCGAAAGATGCCAGTAAACAAATTCAAAATCAGTAAGTACCCACTCATCTTTGAATAGGATTTTTTTAATGGTGCGTCATACAAAAGAGATCAAAAGAGTGACCGATCATGTTGTCAGTAGGATATCTTAGTTTGGTCATTTCACTTGGCAATGGAAAATCAGCATCTCTTTCAGGGACTTATTCAGCTAAAATCATCTACAGATCGCTGATTTTCAATTGCCAGGTAGGAGTAGCACTTATTACTAAATCACGAAGAAGGATCCTGAAAATGATGGACTGTCCTGATCAGAATCCATTAGCATCCGAGAAAACCTTGTATTTGCAGGTGCCCTCACGTAAGCTAAGATATATGTGGAGAACCTAGCATTGTCGATCATTTTCCTAGGGCACCCATGGGTTTTCCACATCTACTTCGTTTACTCTAGGACCCCCAAAAAAATAGTTGTCTTTTTCTCACTGAAGCCCTATTTTATAGTTGATTTTTCCATGGGATCCCCATTGATCGTTCTCAAAACCTCTATTTATAGTGGTGTCCACCCATACTTTCCGATGATTTTCCAATTTTTCCTATGAAACCTCTATTTTTCGTTGCCTTTCCCATTCAAACTGTGAGTTTTTCGTTCCCTTCGTTTCGGAGCTCCGTTTCACGCTTTTAGCAGGTCCGCGCCATGGCGTCTGCGCTGTGGAAAGATCTGGCTGAGTGGGCCCGGGGACCTTGGAAATCTCCCAAGCGTGCGGCGGGTGAGTTGTAGAGTCTACAAGGTGGTGCCCCATATTTAGCTAAGTTGGTTTATAAGTTTCAGAATAGGAAACCTATAGGAGAGGTTGGTTGTTGTGAATCACGGATGGCAGAGCGAATCCACTGATGGACCGAAAGGTGGTTGGAGTTGTGTTTTTTGGAATGGTTGCAATGGTTGCAGTGGTCACCTGGTCGGCCACGTCACCCACAACTGCTGGATGTAGTGTGGTGTAGTGCAGCTGTAGTTGTAGTTGTAGTGTAGTGGAGTTGTAGTTGTGGTGTAGTGTAATTAGTGTAGTGTAGTGTAGTTGCAGTTGCAGTTGTGGCGGTGTAATGAGTGTAGTGTAATGTAGTGTAACGTAATATAATGTAATGTAATCTAATGCAATGTGGGGTAGGGTACAGTAGTGTAGTGTAATTGAGCGTAGTGTGGTGTGGTGCGGTGTGGTGTAGTGTATGCTGCGTAGTGTAATGCAATTATATAGTGTAGTGAAGTGTAGTGTAGCGTAGTGCAGTGTGTAGTGTGTAGTGTGTAGTGTGTAGTGTGTAGTGTGTGGTGTGGTGTAATGCAATTAGTATAGTGTAGTTGTAGTTGTAGTTGTAGTGTAGTGCAGTGCTATGTAATGTATTGTAGTTGTAGTTGTAGTGTGTGTAGTGTAGTGTAGTGTAGTGTAGTGTAGTGCAGTGTAGCGTAGCGTAGCGTAGCGTAGCGTAGTGTAGTGTAGTGTAGTGTAGTGTCGCGTGGTGTACGTAGTGTAGTGTAATGTAACTGAGTGGAGTGTAGTGTAGTGAGTGTAGTGTAGTGGAGTCGGGTGTAGTGTAGTGCAGTGTAGTGTAGTGTACTGTAGTCTTATGTAGTTGTTGTTGTTGTAGTTAGTGTGATGTAGTGTAATGTAGTGTAGTGTAGTGCAGTGTAATGTAGCGTAGCGTACTGTAATTGTAGTGTAGTGGAGTGTAGTGTAGTGTAATGTAGTGTAGTGTAGTGTAATTGAGTGTAGTGGAGTGTAGTGTAGTGGAATGTAGTGTAAAGTAGTTGTAGAAAGGAGTGTAAAGTAGTTGTAAAAAGGAGTGTAGTGTAGTTGAATGTAGTGTATTGTAGTGTAATGTAGTGTAGTGTTGTGTAGTGGAGTGTAATGTAGTGTAGTGTAATGTAGTGTAGTGTAGTGGATTTTGTAGTGTAGTGTAGTGTAGTGTAATTGAGTGTAATCGAGTGTAATTGAGTGTAGTGGAGTGTAGTGTAGTGTAGTGGAATGTAGTGAAGGTGTCGTTGTAGTTGTAGTGTAGGTGGTGTAGTGGTGGTTGTAGTTGAAAAAGCTACAAAACCCGCACATTTTCTTTTCCTCACTTTTGACAAGGTCCACAATCCCTTGCGCCTGCCACGCGAAACGGCATCTGAACGTCCAAAAGTGGTCCGAGAATGGTGTGTTTTGTACATTTTGACTTCGAAATGTGCTTCGCGCCACAATTGCATGCACTTTTTCGACATCTCAACTTCCAAAAGTAGTCCGAACCCCTGGTGTTTTTAACATTTTGACTTCGAAATGTCGTTCGCGCCACAACGGCGTGCACTTTTTAGACATCTCAATTTCCAAAAGTGGTCCGAGAATGGTGTGTTTTGTACATTTTGACTTCGAAATGTGCTTCGCACCACAACGGCATGCACTTTTTCGACATCTCAACTTCCAAAAGTGATCCGGAGCTGAAGTGTTTTGTACATTTTGACTTGGAAATGTGCTTCGCGCCACAACGGCGTGCAATTTTTCATCTCTCATCTGGCCAGCTGGCTCTGCACCCGCCACTTTAGCGAGCCTACTTTTCGACCCTCCGGAGCCACGAATCATTGGAAAAACATAGTGTTTCGCAACTCCTACCTTTTCGCGCACCTGCATCTTGTTTCTTCTGACTCTTTCTCTTCTCTGATCTTCTCTCTTCTGCTCTTCTCTTCTCTATTTTTCTGCTCCACCTCTGCTTTTCATCTGTCCATGTTGTCGGAAGTTTGACTTCTAAACTTCCTTCGATAAGAAAATATTATGGGATATTAACTGATTAATAGGATATTAATAGGATATTAGCCAAATGGGAAATATCATGGGGAATATAACTGATATGATGTAGTGGTGTAATGCCCTCTCCCTAATCAAGAAGATCATGGGAATGAATGGTAATGGGATATAAATAGATATTAATGGAATACAATGGTTTATAGCTAACCAACGGTTCCCCCGTTTATGATAACCCCCGGAGACGACGTGACCATCTAGGGATTGGTGGGATGAATATAGAACATATATATTATATAGCCAACAGTAGGAGAAAAAACAGACGACTAACTAAACTAAACTAAACTAGGTTGAAGGTGTGCTAGACCCATCATCAAGTTGATCCTGGGAATTTACACAGTGACCAGTTCAGAATTGGGTTTTTAAAACTGGGGTGAATCATGATGAATCCACAGGTGTTCACAGGTAGCCGCGGCAATGTAAACAACCGTTAAATTTCCAGTGTGATGGCTACCTTCTGGTTATGATTAACATAGCCATGGTATAGATGGCCCATAGAAATAGATGGTTTACCTATAAAAATTTGTGATTTTCAATGGCTATGTTAAATAACCAGATGGTAGTTGTCCCAGATGTTTTCCCATGCAAAACGCATTTTGTTTGGGAGTTCCCAGCGAAAAAAACCTCCATTTTTTGTCGTTGAGGTGCTGAAGGATGAAGCTACTGGGCCGCGATTCCTGAGCCTCTTCAGAGCGGAGCGCGGAACTGGGAGGGTTGGGGGGGTCAAAGTTATCCAAAAGCTATGGCAGCTATGGGAAATGGGTGGAAAATGCTATGGGAAATGGCCGTGCCGAAAAGCTATGGAAAACATCACTCACTAAAGAATTAGCTGCCCAGCTCTGAAACGAGTTTCGATGGGAATGGTGACTTGCCCAATGGCCCCATGGCCCAGTATGATGATTCGATGTGAGAACTAGCGCTATTCCCACGATGATAAGCAACCATCATGTTGTTGCCCTTCCCTGTGCCCAAGTTTTTTGACAAAGCTAGGAAGTGATGGATTTGGAGATATACAGTATGCAGTAGATTAAAGGCCGGCAACCGAAGTACGGTCAGAAATGCAACAGGAAATAGCCAGAATGAAATGGGTGAAAATGGTTTTGGAATATGATTCTCGAGATCCAATTTGGGGATTGGTATGCATTTTATGCACCTGTTACTTGGCGCAGTTCATGACTGCACAACTGGTGAGGCACAAAATCACTTTCAAGATGCAAAGGCATGTTTTTGCCTTACGCATCATGCCACGGGTATCTAAATAGACTGGGTTGAATTGAGTAGAGCACAGTAAATCAGACTATAATCACATTCGATTGGGTCACACTATACTAGATCGATGCACGTCGATCGCCACATGTTTTAGACTCTTCCCAGCAACTATAGACAGTAGATCACTTCACCCTGGTCGGAATTTTCATGTCACCCAAGTTTTGTTGTTTCAATCATCTTCGAATTTTATAGTTTCATAGTTTCTTTCTGGTTCAAGTTGAAATTCATGTGGAAATTCATGGTTTTTCTTCGGTTTCACTGCAGTTTCCGTGATGTTTGCCCCATATTTTTCCACCGTTTAACGGGACCCGGTCCCCGGGCAGGAGCCACCCTTGGCACCGGATGGCACCGAGGTGCCAATGGCATCGATCGTAACCATCAACCTTTTGTCACCTTAAGTTAATCACCGGATAAAGAGACTCTGTTATATGATCAGTAACCATATACATATATACATATACATATAATATTATATATATATATGATATATATGATATGATATGATATGATATGATATGATATGATATGATATGATATATATATATATATATTATGTTATATAGTATATATATATATGTTATATTATATATATATATATATTGATGTGATATATTGATATGATATTTTTTGGGTGGGTTGTTGATAGTCACCTTTCAGATGATATGTTTTCTTGGATTTTTTTCGGACCGAGCATATTGTGACTGGATGGATCCTATCCGTTTTCTTTGGGCTGAACTACCTCTGGTAAACGTTTACATCGCTAGGAAAATCACCATCTTATAGCTGGGTAAATCAACTATTTCTATAGTCCATTTACCATCTGGTTATTTAACATAGCCATGGAAAATCACCATTTTTTATAGGTAAAGCATCTATAAATGGTCCATCTTCAATAGCAGACTGTTGACATAACCAGAGGGTAAGCCAGTGACTCCAGGCTCCCCAGCTGGACGAGTGGGCCTTCGTTCCCGCCTCGGACATTTTCCTGGTGGTCGGCGAGGTGCGAAATCAGATGGCCATGCCGCCATGCCCCAAAAAATAGGTTTCGAACATGAAAAATCAGGTGTCTCAACATGAAATCAAGGATTTCAACACAGATTATAAAACATAAAAGTTATGAAGAAAAACATGAAATTCAATCAGAAGCAATCAGATATGGATATGTCTAATTTTAGTTAAACATGTTTGTTAATGAATGAACCAGAAAATTCCATCAGAATCAGCCACCAGCCATTGATTCGTCAGGGCCTGGTGGGCATCAGCGCAGAGGGCCTGGGGGTCGATGCCAAACCTGGCCATGACAGGAGACCCCGCAGGAAATCTTTTCACCATGGGTTTTACGCCATGGGTTTTACCATCCAAAAACTTACTGGTGCTACAATGTGGGCCCCCCAGTGATGTTTGTTGGTTTATAAACCCAGTTATAACATATCTCGATATTTTTTGGTGATTATAATGATCCAATAGTCAAGTGATGTTAAGTGGCTATGCCAAATAAATCCAACTATTAAGTGGCTAGTGCCAATAATCCAACTATTATAATAATCCAAGTAGCTATAGTTGCTGATTGGTGGTGACTGGAACCATGGAATTTTATGACTTTCCATATATTGGGAAGAATAATCCCAACTGACGAACTCCATCATTTTTCAGAGGGGTAGGTCAACCACCAACCAGATGAAAACTTACTGGTGCTCAGTAAGTAGGCAATTTTCGGGAATGATCCACTGGCTAACTATCAACTCTATCAATGATAATCCCAGCAACCCCCAGCAACCCATCCATTCCCTGCGTTTAGCATCAGTGAGAAAAACATGAAAATACATGAAACAAATCCACAGTTGAAGCATCAAACATTGTCAAACATGCTGTGTTTTGCACATTTTTGTTGGTTTCAGTGTGAACACATGAAAGGTTGACCTTTTTGAACGATGTGGTGTTTCGTGGCAGGGGCAGATAAGCATCAAAAATACAGATAGTGTTACATAGGGATTCCATCATCAATCATCGGGGCATCAATAGTCCCTTCCACCTGAAAAATCCCAGGTACCGCTATTGGGTGCCGCGTTTAGTGAGGGTAATACAATTCGGCGGTACAAACTGACTGACGTGTTAATGAGTTAGGATGTGATATAGTGACATTAGTGACATTGCCCATTCCCATGAACCCTTTTTGCTGTTTTTTTTCAACTAGTTTAGTGAATGGCCAACAAGTTTTAATGTGGGTTTGTCCCACGGCTTAACCATCCTGAAACGGGCGAAGATATGTCTAGCCAATTTAGCATCAAATACCCCTAAATACTTCGGACCTCAAAAATGGTTCTGTTTATGCACCGTGCTGGTGTATATCACAGTATGGTCAATTATGGTCATGAGTCATGTTCCATATATTTTCCCATTTGAATCCTTCTGATAGATTCCATAGATGTCAAAAATGTGGCTCTATATCTACATTTCTCATGGGTGTTGCATATTTGATTTTACTGGAGGGTGGTATATAACGAAAACAACACGAATCATTGACTAAGTATATAGATGTATCATGATATATCAATCACTACTAGACTAATCATAGACATATTATATCTTATATACCGTATAATTACCTATCTAATATGTGTATATATATATATTGATGGATGCATTCCAGGAAGCCTAACTCTAACTTCAAGCAGGATGACCTTCGAGGAAGCCATGGCAGAAAAGAAGGTGGAGCCACGATGGGAGCCCGAATTCCATGGGATGATTGGCGAATTCCATGGGGAAAATGAATGAAAATGATCCAACGGGTAATGTTTGAACTGAACCATGATGATCCAATGGTTGTTTGAGGGGCACCAAGGAAGTTCTGCAAGTCCAAGGGTTCATTGATGTTTTACACTAGCGTTTACACGAACGCCGTGGTGAACCCGACAGGAAGGTGAAGAGGAGGAGAAGGAAAAGAAAAAGAACAAGGCGGGTTCCTTTCTGGCTGGTGGTGACTGGAACATGGTTTTTATGACTTTCCATATTGGGAATGTCATCATCCCAACTGACGAACTCATATTTTTCAGAGGGGTAGGTATACCACCAACCAGATAATTATTAACCATCATTAACTTAACCATATAATAACCATTAATATTAACCGTATGTTAACAGTATATTACCAACCAATAGTAGGTGGCTCAACCACCAACCATTTTGTGTCATTTGTGATTGATGTGGCGACCAGGGTAGGGTTTCGACTCCGCCATTTTGACAGAGCCACGCGACCTTTGTAAGGACACAGCCAATGATATTTGGTGACTGCATGCTTTCAACAAGAAAACTTGTGAGTTTTCACACCCAAAATGCCATTGAAGAGCTCAAAATGCACAGTTTGCGTGTTGGTATGTGGATGTGCTGTTCTTACGTAAAAAGCAACAAAACATGCAATCAAGCGCCTAGGACAGAGACAAAGATGGAAAAGACAGAGGTAAAGACAAGGAGAAGGACAAGGACAAGTGGCTCGCACGAGGGGAACAAACTCATGGTGACATGAGGATGCTGATTGTTTCACGATCATCATACATAGCATTAATGGAAAATCCGTCATATCACTTCATTGATAAGAAATTTCCAAGGAAAGAACGGTTTTCCAATGTTTTACAGCTACGAATGGACTGGCTCCAAGGGATAAAAAGGCGCCTGCTCATGACATCGAAGTTGGACACCTAAAAAAATGAAAGTTGGACAGTTCTGTTTTAAGGCATTTCCATCTTTTGTTCATCAACGAGGCTCGCTTGGTTTCTCTGCATGTCGGAGTTTCTCGACCCCACCTACAACCCACACGTAGATGCCGATGCCAGTCATGCTGCAACAAACAAGTGCAGTCTTTTGAAGAGCATGTCAGCCCTGATGAATAGAGGGCCACATCTCTACGTACCATGGCTTGGTTCATGGGTTGAATCTCGGCCCTAATATTGGTCGATGTAAGAATCTTGGTGACCACCCAGGCTTTGGAAGGGCTTCAGCTGTCCGAAACTGCGCTTGTTTTTGATGGTTTTTTCAGCTTGCCCGCCCTCCAGTAAATTGAGACATAGATATGGAAAACCCAATGGTTTTCAGGAAAATGATCTACTGTATATACGAATGCTTGGTTTCCCTAATATCTAAATATCTATTAATCTATAGTATTTACTGGAGGGAAGAAGTTGCGAGGACAGAAGTAAGTCAAGAGACGATAGAAAGAAATCCTCCAAAGACAAGGACTCCTAGATCTCCTTGCGTGGGAAGTGGATGATATGAGTTGCTGGCGGCGCAATCCATTGACAAGGTAGGACAGGATAGGAACCAGGAATGGAACACAATCCAAGACAAGGAAGAAGTAGAAACAAATGATCAGTCATATTCCCATGATTTAAATCTCAGATGTAACAGTCAATATGGTTTGGTCATGTTCAGGATTCAAAATCTCAACCCGGTTTGACAAAATTCGGGATCGAGATGTGGTTGTGCACCACCCACTGAAAGACACGTATGGTGCTGTGGGGGGGTCAAATGATTGTATCATGTTATTTCATATCACAGTTGCGACTTTAGTACCTGGTCTTCCCAGTTTTTTCTCCATAAAATTGCTGCTGCATCCTAACCTACCATCATTTCACTATATATGTATGTAGCCCCTTTGAGTTTACAGGAGCGATCTAAGAAATCTAAGTTGGTATACTTCTGACGACATACCCCACTTCCTGTGTACGGCACCACCGCCTTGAGGATGGAAAGCCGTCGAATGACCCAGACTTCAACTGGGAAAAGGCCGCCATGCTGGGCTACTGGGAGGTAGCAACTGGAGCCTATCTCATGTAGTAAGTGAAGTTAGGTGGAGTATAACCCCACTAACCAGTTCCAAAACACTTACTATATTTGCTTGGAGTGCTGCTCTCAGCACAATGCTCTTTTAGCAAGTTGGCATTGCGTAACCCCTCGTGGCATTCCAGGGTTCTTGAGGCTATGATAAATACATGCATATATACACATGCTTGTCCAAAAATAGTATGCTCAAATCAGCCACCTTGTCTACACGTTGTTTGTCTTCTTAAACGATTCAAATTGTCCTATTCCAACGCGATGCGCCAAGGCTTCTATTGGGTTTGCGTCCATGGCATGGAGAACGACCCTATAAAAAACTATTCTTCAGGATGGCTGATAGCAAACCACTGGGCTTAAAAAATGGGTGTCTGAACATGGGGGATTTGTATGGAAAAATGTGGAAAAATGATCATCCCCAGGTGGAACAAATGAAAATCCCCCATGAAAAATGTCATACAAAATTTATATGAACAAATGATCATTGGCCAATTGGCCAATTCATTTCGTCATCTTCGTCATCTTCAGGTCTGGCGTGAGCGTGTCAACACCAACAAGCCGGGGGGCCAAAAAAAGAGCGGAGAACAGGGTGGGAGTGGTGCGAGCAAACCATGCCGTTGTGGCGTCCCTGGATGCGGAGGATGCCCGCCCTGTTAGGACAGATTGGAAGAGGTTTGAACTACGAAGATCACAGGGAGGTGGTGCAATGCTGATGTCCCAGAATCTCCCATTGATCCATGTTCATTTTGTTGAGGCTAGTTGTGGTTCATGAAAAACGGCACTACCATCTGGTTATTTAACATAGCCATGGAAAATCACCATGCTATTAATAGGTAAACCATCTATAAATGGGCCATCTATACCACGGCTATGTTAAATGAACAGATGGTATATATTGAAAATGTTGCAGGAAACCCATAATGGTATCCCCAAGACCATGGGTGTAAATACTAGGTTGACCTCACCATACATGAAGCTTAGCTGGGCGAAATGGTTTCATGACTTGGATGATTTGGGGTACCCCCATTCTAGGAAATGTCCATAGTTATGTGTTTCCAGATGGTGATAGATGGTTTTTATATAACTTTACTTATTGGTTAATTTATTTATTGAGTTATTTATTTTACATCCAAATTATTATTTATCACCGTTAAAATGCATTAAATCACTGTATTAATCACACTGGGGGGTTGAAAAAACACGGGTGTCCAGCACTGTCACAGGAACCGACCCCGAGCAAGATCTCCGTGGGGACCCTGGAAAGGAAAAACCCTTGGAATATGTGGGGAAATCTTGGACAAAATTGCTTGGAAACTATGGGAAGTATGGGAAATGGGAAAATGTTGTGGTGGTTGAAGAATCTGGGGAAATGATTCGGAAATACTGAAATAGTTGAAACATATATGAACATATGGGCAACAAATGTTGGGGAACTGTGGAAAAGCCATGAGAAGCATTGGAAACTAAGACAACCACTTGGGTGGTCCAAATTATTTGGCGAAGTATGAAGCGTTTGCAATTTCGTGGGTCCATTGGTGCTCCAATGAAACAGCGGCGTGAGGAGTCAGGACATTGCCACGCCGTATTCTTTGTTTGACATGTAAAGGACACGATGGGCCATGGGAGTAGCGATTCCTGGTCAGTAAGTGGCTTTTTAAACCCAACTAATCCCAATGACAATCCATTTCCTGGTTGGATAACTAGTTTTCCCTTTTTCATATGGCAAAAATCATCGATTTTGTCATTTTGTGTGTAAATTTCCATAAGTAATATATGGATATGGCACATCAAAAGATCCATATTTGGTTGGCTTTGGGGATCCAGGTACCAGGTGGTGCCCCCCAGTTATAAGTTGATTTAGAAAGCCCATGAATTAACTATAGTTACATCTACCATAAATCCTAGTTCTTGTATAAACCCACTTAGCTACCCTCTGTTAAACAAACAGTTTGCGAACTTGAAAATGGCCCAGTCGAAATAGTGGATGACTACCCATTTTCATAGCATGGTGGATCTTTCCATCGTTTTGTATGTTTAACAGAGGGATACACAGGGTAACTATGGGGCACAACCTTGTAGTCTAGTCAGAAAACGTTCACGGCAGGATGGTCTCCACCCCGACAGGTCTAACCCCCGACGGAGATCGCGCGAGCCACGGCGCGAGCGTGACTCGCGGTCGCGCAGACGCTCCAGGCAGGTTTGCTGGTAAAATCATCGGAAAATATCTGGGAAACAATGTAAACAATGGTAAAGATCTCTATAAATCAGGGTGTTCATCTCAAAATTTGCAGAATCATCGAAGTTAATGCGTGATTTTCGAGCATGCCACGTTTGAGTACCGGAGATTTAGTAGGGATTTAATGGGATTCTCTCCATATGCTATTTCGATAGACGGCCCATTTATATAGTGCGATGATTTTCATGAATTTAACATAATTTACCTATATTCATAATGATAGCTATATTAAGTTTCCAGAGGGCAACAAAAATGATGAGTTTATGTACAGGCTGGGCATTTTGAAAGGGAAAATCATCGAACCATGGATTTTCCAGCAAACCATGTTTGACTATGACTACGGAGGGTAGGTGGGTCAGCCTTGGATAGTTTGATGTTTGACAGGTTGTGTTTTTTTTTGAGGCTGAATAGTTGCGAACCTGCCATTTTTTTGCGTATCTAAGATTGGCTGTGCTGTTAACCACCCAAATTGTGGTCAATACTTTCGAGTTGGTGGTGAATGTTAGTCCTGTTTTCGTAGATTTCAAGTTGGTTAAGTCCCAAGTTGCGGTTGGCTAACCATGCTCAATGATTTATCTCTACTGCAGTCTCATATTAAATGCCACTGCTTCTGCTACTGAAATCCATGTCAGTTGAAATCCCTGTTGATGATATTAGAGGATTTTTCATTATACTCAACATATCTCGATATGTTTGGGGGATTATAATGATCCCATAGTTAAGTGATGTTAAGTGGCTAGTGCCAATAATCCAACTATTATAATTGGTTGGTGGTTTCAAACATTGTTTATGTCCATAATATATGGGATAATCCTTCCCATTGACTAATATTTTTCAAGATGGTTATTGCACCACCAACCAGTAATAATCCAAGTAGCTGTTAAGTGATGTTAAGTGGCTATGCCCAATTATAATCCAATAATAATACAATTATAATAATCCCAGTAGCTATAGTTGAGATATGGAATAGTTGGATTATTATAATAGCTGGATTATTAATAATAGTAGCTACTTGAATATTATCCAGCTACGATATGAGGATAATCATAGTCAGATAATTATGATCATCTGGATTATTATAATCATCCCAACTGACATTCATATTTTTCAGAGGGGTAGGTATACCACCAACCAGATTATTATTAACCATCATTAACCATCATCATAACTATTAATATTAACCATTAATATTGACAGTATATTACCAACCAATAGTAGGTGGCCCAACCACCAACCAGATTAATTATTAGTTATAACTTGTTATTTCCATGGGATTATACATTCTATTTCTATGGGATTAACCATATATTAACCATATATTAACCATTAATATTAACCATTAATATTAACCATATATTAACCATATATTACCAACCAATGGAATATGATAACCATCCAGAATTGTTAGATGGTTAAAACCACCAACCATATATTAATCCCTCCTAGCCATGTGGAATCCAGCAAGCGCCAGGTCTCGACGGGCACGAGATCGATCGAGGGACAGGACGCTCGCTGTTTTTGGGGATTTTTTTCAGACCTGTTGGACCTGTTAAAAATGGTGGTTTTACGGTGTTTACACCACAATTTTAGGATTTCTCCCCATGTTTTTGGAGGTACTTGGAGGTTCTAGGTACCGACCCTCCAAGTACCTACATGGGGTGCAGTTGATGGTACTTTTTATGGTATTTTAACACCCATACGTTGCCCTATAACGGCATGGTTATAAATCCACAAAAAAAAGCACTTCCAAGTCTACCCCATGGATCCAGCCGTGGAGGTTAGGTCCTTTCTCAGCAAGCATTTGAATCCATAGGGGTACAACCACCGGGTATACCCCATACCCAAGATGTTAGGTTCTTTTAGAATGTTTCACGGGTACTTGGAGAGGTAAGTATGTTATGATTTATAATGATCTAATAATTCAATATCCATCAATATCCATCAATATCCCATACCGCTTTTATCTTGCAGCACGAGACATTTGGAGGAAATGGGGAAAAAATTGGCCGAAAAAAATCCAGGCGAAGACGCCTTAGTCCTTCGAGATCACGGTGAGTTCCGACGTGACGCAACTGGTTTCTAGGGAAAGACATGGAGAATTGAGAAAAAGTCTGGAAAATTGAAGTGATTTTTCGATCAGCTGACAAAATGCTGTGATGATTGAAAAATGGTCGATTCCAATAGTTGGGGATGTGAAAATGCATGGACACAGTCGTTTCAGGCTATCTCAGGATGTTGAGTTGTCAAGGCACCAGGCACATGATTCCAGGGACATCGCCAGAATGGCTATTTGTTGCCAGAAATCCAGAGCGTTGTGCACCAGAAGGCATCGTCTTTGTCCAAAAAGTGCTCCGGCTGATCGGTTGCTCGAGGTCTATTCAATATCGAACCATCCCAGTATTCATCTAATACAGATGAACACAGAATCATTTCCCTTGTTCTGGTTCTACACTCACGGCGTCTCAACTACCCATTTAAGTGTCGTTTGGTGGGGATATGGCGATATTTGCAGTTTGAATACCTTTGCCCAATCCAATGTGGAACCAAAAGTGCTGAAAGTGCTGGGGGGTGCTAGGCTGTAGCGTGTGAGAGTTCAGGGACCTTGGGATACTTTCGAGAGACCTTTAGATATCTTTAGATGAACTGAGTTGGTGCGTACCTGATGACATGGTGGGTTAGGTCCGGTATAAGAGAAAAAGTCGGTTGAGTTTTAGGGTTGTCGGAAATCCTGAAAGCACCCCGTTTGCTCTGCAATAGTAAGCAGATTGTCCGCGGATGTCATTGCATGCTGCTTGGCTTCAAGACCGTTCAGCTCTCATGCGGCGCATGGGAAATGACAGCCCGATCTCGGTGAAATTCTTCACAACTGATGGATGATCTTGGCACCTTTTTTCCCAGTGGCCAGTGAAGACAAAGTGCCATTGATTCCATTGTTGATTCTTTCAGATGTTCAAAAATCTGTTGGATTTTCCTAACTTTGGTGCTGCGCATTTCCCATTCGTCGTGCCTTCCAGCGTGTCGGCAAACGAACATCATCGCGGGTGGATGACTTCTACGGTGAAGATGGCTATGCAGGTGCGCCAACGGCAGGTGGCTGCTTGGCTGTGTTCCAACTGGGAAGTTTACCAACAGGCGGGACATTGACTTGGACTATTATATATTTACAATGATTTACTAATAAGTTGGGGCATATATTATTTGTTATTAACTGGGGTTGAACCAAAGAAAAAGTGGTGTGAATAGGGTTACCCTGCACGCACCAAGAGTGGATAGAGATGATAGAGAAGCCATAGTGACTGGCATGAGTCAGGGGATAAAATCTCTGGTTATTTGTGACAGTTTGCGAACTTGAACATGGCCATCTATAGTTGATTTACCTATCAAAAGTGGTGATGTTCGTTGCTTTACCTATCAAAAATGGTGATGTTTGTTGATTTACCTATCGAAATGGTGATTTATGTTGATTTACCTCTCAAAAATGGTGATTTTCTAGTTACTAGTTGAAAATAGTTGGGTACCAGTGAGGGGCTTACTATCAATGGTGACTATCCGGTTGCTAGCTGGGATGGTGCCCCTCGTTCCAGTATTTTTAGGTGTCCAAGTTCCGGGGAATGCATTGGAACCCCAGAATCATCCAGAGATTGGTGATGTTATCTGGTTGGTGGTTTGGAACATGAATTTTATTTTCCCCAATAGCTGGGATGATGATCCAATCTGACTTTCATATTTTTCAGGGGGGTAGGTCAACCACCAACCAGTTATGTTATGATGTTTAATGACTTGAATGAGGAAACCTTCGCGAGCCCTCGGGATTTCGCTAGGCACAGAAAGCCAAAGGCATGGCTGATTCACTGACCGCCCGAGGCAGCCGGTTCTCAAAGGGAAGCTTCACAGGAAACCCATGGAACCTTCCCCCATTTTTTGGGGGGACAACCGGCAACGGTTCCCGGAGGTTTTTACATATGTTCCTCTAAAAAATCTTAAATCATCCCAGTTGGATCAATAGCTTAGCCACCAAAATATGTGAGATAGGCTACTTTAAGGGGGTCAGCTGGGTAAAGATGGCCACGGCAACTGGGATTCGAACGAAATATTGAATCGGTAGATACTGTGAAGCTGGTCTGATTCGGGTGCACAAGGTGCACCTGGGTCAAGAGAGACTGGCGGTGGAGAGGCCATTGTTTTGCCATAAATGCATGGTTTTGGAAATGTATCATTGGCTTCTTTTTGAGGTATCCAAGGTTAACCATGCTTAATTAAGGACGGGCAAGGTCGTCCCCACGCTTCAAATTTTGGTGCACCATTTATCCCCCAAAAAGTTGGGCTGTAGTTACTATTGTGATACTTCTGCCTGATATAATTTTGAGAGATTTTGAGGGTTTTATATCCACAACCAGCCACGCCCACCCCTACTTCCATCGGCTCGCAGTGAACATGTTTCCAGCTCACATGGGGTACGACACACCCATATGGCGGAAAGCCAGGGGCCTTTGTTGGAGTGGTCTTGTCCATACTGGAATCCAATTCCAATTTGCAGATTTGCATCCCTTGTCCCTTTTATATAAACGGATTTTGCATTTTGAAGATTTCGGTGCAAGATTGAACTATTGGTACACCAGAGTCATTGTTTGCGTCTTGACGTCACTAATTAGAGAGAGAGAGAGAGGCACGCAACATGCAAAGACCATCAAACCTTGAGCTGCTGGTGTGTTAAAACACAGCTGGTATGCCTTTGGCATCCCCTGTTGAATTCAACCAGTTCAGCCTGGGTCTAAACTATTGAACTTTTGGTATCTCCATGATTTGTAAAGAATCGACTTCAAGATACTTCAAGAACCAGAAAGTCACAAGTTGGCCACCAAGAGACCTAAGGTTTCCAGGTTTTTTCCTTTCAGAGCCGACCTTTCGCGTGGGTTTAGAAAAAGCGCACGCCGCTATGGAGCTGGAGAAACCACTGACAGCGACTTGGTGCCGTTGAGGGCGGGGATGAAGGAAAAGGTCAAGAGGACAAGTAGAAAACCGATGAAAACATAGAAAAATTGAAGGAATTTCTCATGAAACTTCAGTTTTCAGTGAAGTTTCACACTTCCAGCAAACAGAATGTGGAGAAATGTCCCGCCCAAAACACTGACTTCAAGCCAACAACATACTAAAAAAATGCAGAACGCCTGCTGGTCCTTGAATTTGGAGATGTCCCAACTGCCTCGTTTAGCATGCTGCCATGGAGAATCCAGTGAAAAACCTTTAAGATGAATCTTCCCAGCATTTCCCAGCGATGTAGAACGAACATGCGTCCCCAATGAAAGCCAAGGTACTTTATTTATAGGTCCAATATGGTGAAAAATCATACGGTACCGTAGGTTGCACGTCCAGAATCACCGTTTAAAACATTCCTGGATGTCCATCTCCATGATGATATGATGATATAGTTTGTACAAAAGTTCCAGAGAAACAAGAAATTATTCAGCGGAAACTTGTTGCTCTATTGTTTAAGTAATACCCCCTGGTAGTCATCGGGGTTGGAAGATTAGTTTCCTCTAAAAAATTGTGATTTTCAGGATCTATGTTAATTTACCAGAGGGAGATAATTAATAATTGAGATAATTGCAACTTTACACCAGATGCTCTCTCCATTCCCTCCAAAATCATTGGTTTCTTACCCCGGAATTCCCCAAAATGGTGAAGGAAAGAAAAGAAGTTAAATCAGATTTCGAAACACCTGGCTTTCCCACTATTTTCCCACTATAAATCTGACCTTTCCACGTTTTTTCCATGCTTTTCCATGCTCCCCACTTTAGGCCACCGAGCGTTTGGCCAAGCGTCTGGGGCGGAAGCTGGCGCCCGTGCCCGGGGCAAGGCCAAACACCTCGCGGCCCAAGCAGAGCAGCCCGGTGTGGGGATTCGTGTGGGAAAAATGGTGGTTTCATGGGATTTAACCAACAAAAATGGTGATTTCTAGATGGGATTAATGAGGATTATATAGGGATTATATAGGGATTATATAGGGATTATGGGATGATTAATGGGATGATTAATGTGGGTAAAACAATGCGATTCAACCAACAGCAATGGTGATTTCTAGATGGGATTTGTATATATCATGTGGTTAAAACAATGCCATTTTTACCAGCCATGACTGGGAATGGTAAACATACCATTTTATACCACCTATATATTTATGGTGATTGAACATCATCCCCCAAATGACCATAAATGGGTGGTAAACTAGCAGTTTGCGAACTTGAAAATTGCCATAGAAAGTTCGTTGATTCAGCTAATCCCAGCTATAAATGGTGATTTTCCATAGCAAACTGCTAGTTTACCAGAGGGTAATACCATATGGGTGTCTTTGATGGGGTGTACTTCCCAAATGGCCATTTTTGATAGGGAAAATGATGATTAGCCATGGGATTTGGGGGTGCCCTATTTTCAGACAAAGCCATATGGTTTTGTTTGAAAGGGTTTGCCTAAATTTGATGGTGATTATCTAGTTGGTGGTTTCAAACATGTTTTATTTTCTATAATATATGGAATGTCATCCTTCCCATTGACGAACTCCATCATTTTTCAGAGGGGTAGGTCAACCACCAACCACTTATTAATGGTTCATAATGACAATGTTGGTAAAGCACTGTCATAAACCACCCAGATGGATTAATGGCTTTTACCGCCACTACTTAAATGGTCAAGTTAGGGATGGTGGATCCTATTGCTTTACGGTCACATGACCGATGAGTTCGGGGATGATACTAACCAAGAATTGCCAATAGTAATAGTGGAAATATGTTTATATATATAACTATATATGATAAGAAAAATGGCAATATTATGATAATTACTATTGGCAATTACAGTTATATACTAAACATATATTATGATAATGATAAGAAAATAATCATCATAATATAAGTTTACATATAACTACATATATATATACCCTTTGGTACACTGTTACATAACTATGGAAAGATCCACCCTTTTATAGCTGGGTAAACCGGTAAACCAACAAACAAAATGGTCATTTTCAAGTTTGCAAACCGTAAACGTTTACCAGGCCGGGTATTTTCTATTGGGGAATCTCGGAATCCGGAATCCCGGGACGTCAACCAGTTTTTACGACACAGGACGACACGGGTTCTGAGTTTTGAAGACTCATAGATTTCACCATCAAAGGGCAATAACTGTTGGGAGTATTGAAGATTTACCACATTTTTGTATGGCTTGAAAGGGTTGAAACAGGTTGAAACCGGTGATTTTCCTGAAAGAGGGCATGGGTTAGCATTTGAGATATTATGGGTTGACCATGGGTTCATGATGGGAAATCGGATATACAGCCAACTGTGTGATATACTGATCATGGGGATTTAACATGATTCAATGATTTTACTATGAGCAATTGGGATTTATCCAGGCAAATATGGAAAGTTAACCCACAATAAATCGGGGTATGGGATGGGTCGATAGCTATATTGTACCATATTGGGGGAAAATCCATCAATCCCAGCTATTTGGGATCCACCACGATACCGAAATTGCTGAGGGGGAATCATCCAAATGTGATTCCGTTGGATTTTGAATTTTTGGTGCAGCTCCTGAATGATCAAAACTTGGGAAATCCATGATCAAAACCTCGGATGCGTAAGATTTGGTGATTTTTCACACAGACCCAAGGAAAAAAAATGCGGCGCAAAATGTTCAACCTTGAACTTGGCTGATGATCAATGATCAGGATGATGATCAATGCTGAAACGAAGCAAGCAATGGATATTCTGATGTTCACTTTGAAAACGTAAGACTTCAACGGCAGACAGGGAGATGCTGTTTTTTCCTTCACCAGCGGGGCCAAAAAAAGGATATGTTCTAGTTCTAGCAGTAAACACAAAGATGTGGCAAACATTTTTATACCCCCACTTGGATTATGTGTTTTTTCCTCACTGATAAGCCGCAAGTTTTGCGTTGGAGTACTCTAGCATAAACTCACCCCGCAAATGGGTGCAAATGGTCGAATTGGATTCGGTTCATGTGTTTTATACTTTGGTAAACTGTTACATAACTATGGAAAACCACCATTTTATAGCTGGGTAAATCAACTATTTCGACTGGACCATTTTCTATAGCTATTTTGACATAACCAGAGGGTATTTCCGGTAGATCACAAGGATCTCATTGCGACGTCACGACGTCCATGGCAGCGAGATTTATCCCCGACCACAATTCAATCAAATCTATACAATCTACCATCTGGATATTTAACATAGCCATGGAAAATGGCCCCTTTATAGATGGTTTAGCTATTGAAAATGGTGGTTTTCCATGGCTATGTTAAATAACCAGATGGTAGTGCCGTTTTTCATGAACCACAACTAGCCTCAACAAAATGAACATGGATCAATAGGTTAACTTGGGGGGTTCTCAAAATGGGGGAATCTCATGGGGTTTAAATACTAAGTCATGGTCATCCATGACTTGGATGATTTGGGGTAGCCAAGATTTCAAAAAACCTCCATATCATCAACCATAGTTAGCCCATTCACTATAGATATATCATGATATATCTATTGTATCTACAATGTGGGGCCCCCGTTCAATAGCTAAGTTGGTGTCTAACTCCAATAACTATGGTTTATGGTACGCAAATAACGAACTAGTTACTGGGGCGAATCTAAACCAACGTTCACATCACGTTTGGGGGCCCCACATTGTACCTTTGGGATGCCACCGGGGTTCCTGGTGGCATCCCAAGCAAGGCCCCGAAAACTCCATTTGGACCACCATGGAGATGCTCGGAGCGAGCGAGAGGTTGGGATACCCCCTGGTAAACATACAAAAAACTATGGAAAATCACCATTTTTCATGGGAAGATTCACGAACTAATGGTGATTTTCCATAGTTATGTTAGTTTACCAGAGGGTATACTGTATAGAATCTATACATATATATATATACATATAAATATATATATATGGGAATGTCATGCAATGGTGATATATATATATATTGTATAATATATATATAATATAATATAATATAATATATATAATATTATATATATATATGGGATATGTGAGATATATTAGATATATGGAATATATGGGATATATAGATGGTGATTTAGCCAAGAAATCCTGCACCAGGCAGGGTAACGATTGGTAACTATGAAGCACTGTAAATAATGGGATTATATGGTGATTTTGCCCGGCTACTGGTGCAGGATTTCTTCCATCCACAGTAGCTATGGTATAGATGGTGCATAGAAATAGGTGATAAACATGATGATTTACGATTGTTTTTGAATATTAACATGATGATTTTCCATAGCAAACTGTTAAATCACCATTCAGATGGCATATGTTTTGCCAATAAATCTTGATTTGGGGGTCCTTTTTCCAGTTGTCCCATCTAAGTCTAAGTACTGTTGTAATGGGTAATTCAGCTTAGTGACTCATCAACAAATTCAGCATCCTGACGGGAAATTACCATTGGAGGTGCTCCAAGCATGGGTCTTGAGGGGCCTTCACCATCTTTGGTGGATAAGCCTTGGAGGAAACCGCATGGACGTCAGTTCTCAAAGGCTTTGGCAATGATTTTAAAGTTGAACTGGGTTAAAACTGGAGCGTCATCGGAATGGCCAAGGGAGGAAAGGAGGACTGAGTAGTTCGTAAACGAGTCACTGATCCCTTGGTTTTCAGGGATGACCGCGACAACAAGGCAAACTCACGGACCCTAGTTCATGTTGCCATGGACAGTTTTGGACATGTAATTACTCACCCTTTCTATTTGACTGGAGCAAGGGCAGCTCAAACAATTTTTGAACTGTTTAATTTGGAGATGAGGATGTAGTTTTTCCTTCAAGAAAGCGTCGCTATAATATTCCTGTATGTACAGTGATTGATGTATGCATCTCATGCCGAAAACACTTGCATTTGACCTTGGCTAGAGGATGCTAGAGGAAAAATGATTCCAGAAATGTGAACTTGACATGACTTCTTACCATATTTGAGCATCCCCGTAGACATTCTGGACCACCTGATCCCTAACCAGGACTACGAACAACCGTGTTTCAACTGTTTCTTGTAAACAAATCCGAGAACAATAGTCAAACAGTTAACTAAGCATACCAAGCACTCTTTATTCAACAACAACAACAACAACCACAACCACAACCACAACAACCACAACCACAACCACAACCACAACAACAACCACAACCACAACCACAACCACCACAACCAAAACAACGCCGCCGCCTACCAACGTTAGCGGAAGACGATCCCAGCTGCTGTTTCCTCAGGAAAAAGCAGCTGATCTTGGAGTTGCAGAGCCTTCGCGAGGCGGATTCTGATGGCCCCATGGACCACCCGGCGTTTGTCTATGGAGAAACTTTAGGTTTGCGTGGGAAATCTTACCCAAAAGTACCATATATAAATACATAGGTTTATGAGAAACAATAGGTTTGCTAGATAGTGGCAGGCCAGCAAATTTCATTGTTGAAGTGCTTGTCATGTTGTTAAATCATGTTTTAAATCATAACTCGATAGGTAGAGTTTCCATGGGCCGATTGACCCTAAATCGCTCGCTCGGCCCACTGGAGATCAAGGCCTACGCGCGGAAGATTGCAGAGACGGAATTGAAGTACGAGAAGAAACTGTCTGAAGTTGAGGACCGGGATTTCATCAACGCGAAGGGAGGGGAGGTATAAACCAACACCTTTTGGAAAAAATGGGGTAATGGGATGAAGGAGTAGAATGTAATATAAATTGAGCATCATGGAGCATAGAATGGACATGGAGTATAATGGGACGATCAGGAAAAACCAACGAATTTTTGGACATAGCATTATAATGCATTATAGTGGTATAATGGACTATCATATATAATGTACTATCATATTGTCAGTGGGATGTATACACCATTGGTTTGAATTGGTTGAGTTATGAATCCGTAGCTTGACAGCAGCATGGCTGGGCTGGATATAAGGTGGTGCAAACAGGTATCAGTTGGCTTACCCCATGAAGACCAATTACAGTAATGTCAACCCCGGATTAATAAACCATGGTTTATCAATTATGTGGGTATTCCCCCAATAGTTATGATTTGATACTGAAATGGTACCTTCCCAATTAAACAGCCGTTTGGGGTTTATTAATCCAGGGTTGGCATTAATAATTTACCATAGATGAACTATGTTAAATGCACCATAGACCATAGTTGACCCATAGTAAACCTATAGTTATCAACTTCTCCACCAAACTGGAGCACTGCGACTGTCGCGTACCTCCCTGGCCTTGCCCGAGGACGAAGCACAGAAGTGGCTTCAGCAGAAGAAGGCGGCGCTTGATGATTGTTTGAACGGTTGATGAGGTGATTCCTTATGAGCTAGTCATAAATGTTTATAAACCACACCTTTAAAAAGTACATAATCTTAAATAATCCTGGTCTATCCCAGTGTTGTTTGCGTATGTTTGCATCAAATCGTATTTTTTTAAGTGAAAATGTGTATGCGCCAAACCTCACGTTCGCCCACACCCAAAGAACACACCCAAACACTATCATATACTTGTCATCAGAGGATGAATGAAAAAAGTGGCAATACACTGCGATTTTGACTTTAGGTTTCTAGGATTTAGGGTTTTAGTTTAGGTTTTTAAGCTTTTAGTTTTGTTTGGTTGTTGGGCTTTGGAAAGCAAAAAAAAAACGCTAGCTCTACGCAGCGATCTGAGCATGTCAAAGGATATGCGGGATCCGATGCGGGCAAACATGGGGTTTGCAGCGAATGTGTATATCATAAAACATCTAGACATGTATCGATGGTATGCTTGAGAAACATGTATTATAGTTGCATGTTTGGCATGTACATACATTGATGGGCAACATTCAATGACTGCTTCATGGCACCTTGCTTCAAAACGCTTCCAATATAGAACACGTGTGTTCGGTGAAGTCGGATGTTTTTCCAATTGCTTAGATACATATTTCATTGGATCATGTCATGATCATATCATGATCATACAGCCACATGATTAAGTTTCTTAGTTTCTTGGACTGCAACATCATGCAACATCATGCAACATCATGCAACCATAGCTTCCAAACCATGGTTTCTTTTTTTCGTCCCGTTTTCGTCCGTTTTCCGCGACCGGCTGAGGCAGAAGTGACTCAGATCCGAGCGGGGATGGTGGTGATGCAAGCACTCTTCGAGCAACGGAAACGAAAATTTATCACACAGATGGAGGAAGACAAAGCGCCTCGGTGGAAGGTTTGCGCCTCGAAAAAAAAAAAAAAACGTATGGAGAACATGGGGAATAACATGGAAGAACTTCTGAATATCCTATATTTATCATATTATAGTATAGTTATCTAGTGGATAATATAATGGCCAAGCATAATCAACCATATGGAGGTTTCCTAAAATGGTGATTTCACCAAGAAATGGTGATTTCATGGGTTTTAATGGGAGAAATGGAGGTTGTTCGTGGGATTTAACCAACAAGAGGAAACTCCTAAGTCATGGGGGTACCTCTGGTAAACTAACATAACTCTGGAAAATCACCATTTTTCATGGGAAAATTCACTATAAATAGTGATTTTCCATAGTTATGTTAAATTACCAGAGGGTACCCCCAGTTCTCATCCATTTATAAATAGTTTTTCCATTCTAACCATCCAGCGAGCTTGGGGTATCCCCATGACTTAGGAAACCACCATATGGAGAACATGGGGATGGGTTGGAAATGGTTAAAAACTGATTAATTATTACCATATGAGGGTATCGTCCCAGGGTTTTGACTGCCAAATGAGATCAAATGGCAAGTGGTGGCTGCCAAATAGTCTCTGTTGCTTGAATATATGGGGTTAAGATATGTTAAATTCATATGGTTACTAGTATGGTTGATTATATGGTTTCTTACTATGTAATAGTAGCTATAATTAACCACGAGAATCTTTGCTATTCATTACTAATATTCTCACAGTCAAGGGCTGATGATCGTCCCAATGAGTCGGATGGACAGTTAATGGCCCACTTATCATTTCAATGGTGATTTTCTATACCCTCTTGTTATTTGTTACATAGCCATGGTATAGATGGCCCTAATCGAAATAGATGATTTTCCCAGCGAACTAAACCTCCATTTTTTTGAGTGATGTTCCATGGCTATGTTAAATAACCAGATGGTAACTGTTGGTATACTGTTGGTCATTACCGGAGGGTATATCTTTGACATATCTCCCTATGTCTCAGTCTATCACTATGAAATCCCATAAAAAAAAAAAAAAAACACTATGTTTGCTGGTTATATCCTGTTGAATCACCATCTTTATTGCCTCAATCCCATTCCCCATATGCGAACCATGGTGCTGGCATATTTACCTACAAAACTGGGTCATAAAAATGGGGTAAATGTTGCGAATGTTGGGATTCATATTCCAGCACCATGGGTTGCAGATGGGTTCAATCGCCATTTTTGAACCAAGACATGGCAGGTTTCTGGCAACTCGCAACTCGCCGAGGCGCAGAACGAGCGACTCCGGGTCGAGATGGAACGACGCATGGCGGAGGCAGAAGAGGAGTTTCTTGGGGAAAATCGATGGGAAATCCGTGGTGAATGGTATATGAAATTCCGAAGATGGGAAAATGCTGGAGATTTTGTGGGAAAAATCCTTGAATGGAGATAACATATGATTAAAGTAGCATTGTTAGAAGAAATTTATATTGGGAATTCATCCGAAAAAGACTTGGAGATAGATAGAGGGATAGCTGCTGATTCTGAGTTTTCCGATGTTACAAATGTTCATCTTGAGGTTTGGTTGTCACCTCCCAAACGCACCAACGAATGCAACCAGGGTCCTCTCCAATTCATCACTATTTTCTGTGATGCCCGGAAGCCCGGAAGTCACCATGGGCCATCAATACCAAGATGGTCTAATGACTTGGATGATTTACCCTCTGGTGAACTGTTACATAACTATGGAAAATCACAATCTTTAATTAATGGGAAAATCCACTATTTCTATGGCCATTTTCAAGTTCGCAAACTGTTAAATTACCAGAGGGTATCCCTATTTTAGGACTCGATTGCTAATTGCTCATGGCTTCCTCCGTATCTCCTGTTCCTCCGGTCCAAGTCTCCGTGTTCTCCATTGGACACCCCAAAAAAATCCTTGCAAAGTGGGGCCACCAAATAAACGATGGCGAAGTTGGTAACACAACTCCTATGTCACTTTATTTCACCATACTTATATATTATAACATACTATTAAGGTATATTAAGGTAGTATAGGTAGTATAACTATAGCTATTGGGGTTTGCAAACCAACATCAACATAACGTTGGGGGATCTTGGGGGCACTTCCAGGAGATGCGAGTCACCCGTCTTGCCTGCGATAAGAGACGCTCGTGTGAACCATGTGGGGATCGTGCCATGGAGATCCATGGAGTACGTGAACCAGTTAGTGAATTCATGGAGGTAAAACAGTGTCATGTTTACCACCCATTTTCCTGGGAATGGTGGAAATACATGGAAATACCAGCTATGAAAATTGTGATGACTGGGGGATGGTTTATTATTGTTTTACCCACATTATTTCGTTTGGATATAATGGTTTATAAGCCCCAAACACTGAGCAGTTAGCTAATCCCATGGCCCATCGAATAGTGGGTTTGAAAATTATAGGGGGGAAATCATAGTTTTGATATTTGATGAGATTTGATGGTTGAAAACCTCGCTTTCTACCCATAACATGGCAATTTTGAGGCTGTCCTCCATTTTCAGAACCATCGGTGCCATTTTTGTTGGGGTTCAGTGTTGCACGAGACCTGCGAAAATGTGGGTGCTGAGTCCAGGGGTTTCCCCCAATACCCCCCAATATTAAACACCTCCCTATTGGGGCAGGTTCCAAGTATGTGTCCCCAACCAAAAACCATTGTTTCCGGGGTTCAAAAAAAGGGGGTGCCTCAGGATCAATTAGTTGAGGGGATCCGAGGGGCCCAGAGTTCTCCAGGATCCAACTTGGATCAACGCACCGATTTCCATCTTTGATTTCCGGAGAGCATCGGAATGATATCTCTTGCTGTACCCTCTGGTGAACTGTTACATAACTGGAAAATCTCACCATTTTCAATGGGTAAAACCACTATAAATGGGCCGTTTTCAATAGCTATGTTAAATTACCAGAGGGTATCTCAGTTTGGCCTAAGAGAAATGAATAGTATTCAAGTATTCAATTTGATATATGATGTACAGGAACTGGACCATCTGACAATTCAGCTCCATTTTCTTCACAACCTGCCCTGTAGCAAAGATATGACAAATCCATGAACGTCCATGAAGATGCATGAACATGTACCATTTACAGATCACTTCCGAACAGCGTTTCATATATTTCTCATGCTTGATGAGGCTTGATCGTTGAAAGTACGAGTTGTAAGTAGCAAAAAAATCACCCCAGTTGTTTCAGTGGATGAAGCCTAGTGTAAATTTCCACATGAAATTGTTTAAAGTTTTTCCATTTTGCCTTGGACGAACTCAGAAAGAAGTCCTCACTTGGAGTTCTGACGGAACATCATTTGAGCCAATCTGAGCAATTAAAGATACCATTCTTGAGATTTGTTGATTAGGTTTTGAAGAGGTGCTACCACCTATAATACTGAATTTATTTGGGATTTTGATCGCTGGCAGAAAAAATTCGGTGCTTTGCGATTTCCGTAACTGGTCGGCTCAGAAATGGTGTTGAGCCATTGAGCCATTGAGCTGGCCAGGATTTTCCGTGGTGAGAACGTCTCTGTCTTGGAGTCTGGCACAGTTGTTGACCTCAAAATAGCTGCACAACAAACAGTCCTTGGGGCAAGGCTTCCTGAGACTTGCTGCACCTGGGTCACCTGATGGATGTCTTTTAGATGCAGATCGACTTTCTGGGCTTCAAAATGGAGACAGCCTTGCCGCTATTGCACTGCAGCCAAAGATAGCTGCAACGTGTCGCGCGTTTGCTTTGTGGGTTGTTGGAGGTGATACGATTGTCACATGGGGCCATCCCGACTATGGTGGTAACAGCTCCAAAGTCCGTGATCAGCTCAGGAGTGTTCAGCAGGTTTGTAGCACAGAGGCTGCTTTTGCTGCAGTTCTGGTAGATGGAACCGTAGTTACATGGGGTGATCCAAGTTTTGGTGGTGACAGCTCCACAGTCCGAGATCGGCTCAAGAATGTTCAGGATATTTATGGCGCAGCGAATGTTTTTCTTGCTTTTTTGGCAGATGGAGGCAAGGGGTGGCATGGGGCTGTCGAACGAAGCAGATTTCTGACAAGGGCTCTACTGCTGGTGCTGCTGCTGCGTGCTTGGCATTTGCATCATGGGGCGGTCCAAACTGTGGTTGTGACAGCTCCAGAGTCCAACATTTGCTCCTGAATGTCGTGAATGGCAATTCATCAAGCAGAATTGTGTCACCAGGCGTGCTTGTGCTGTGACTTTGGGAGATAGAAACGTTGTGACACATGGTGATCCAAGTTTTGGTGGTGACAGCCCGAGAGTCCAAGATCTCCTCAGGAATGTTCAGCAGATTTATGCCACACACCATGCTTTTGCTGCAATTTTGGCAGATGGAACAGTGGTGACCTGGGGTAATCCCGAGTATGGTGGTGACAGCTCCACAGTCCAAGATCAATTCAGCTACGTCTAGATTCTAGATGGCTCATGAGGAGTGGCACGACCATGGGGAGAGAGAGAGAGAGAGAGATGTGGAGTGGCACTGCGGCACTGCGGATCACAGTTGGCCATACAAATAGCGACAACATGCATAAGAAGGTGCGCATGGTTCACTTTCCACTTTCAGTACTACCTAGGGTATATCATGTGGCGGCGTCTACAAGGACATGGTGTGTCCGATTTTGGGTCATTCGCCCACTACCTGCACCATCCGGTGGAATATGATGAATATGTACTATGACCATGCCATGCAGATTGCACAGAATGCATAGCAACATCAAACGACCTCACCAAGAAGGATGGTTTGTGTTATATAGGGAAACCTTGAACTTTGGCAGGGGATAAACGGGGATAAACTGGGATAACCAGAGTTCTTGAGTCAGGATGACCCATAGTAACCCATAGCAGTAACTTTGGGAATGCTTTTATATATGCACAAAGAGAGAGGGAGAGAGAGCAAAAAAATCTGAGTCAAAAATCCCTGAGTAGGCTTATCACATTTATTACTTATATACCCGCTATATTACTACCAGAGGGAAGTTTTGTTTCAAACCCCATTTTAAAAAAATATTTATCCCCGATATTGGCTACAGAAACCACATGAACCTACTAATAATTCCAGTTTTCGGTTGCTGAATTTCCTATATGAATCTCTGTTCCCTATGAATCCCCATAAATCACTATTTCGTTGGTGCATTTCCCATTTTTTTCCCCTAACCCAGGCCTACCCCGAGAGGTACCTACCATGTATATAAGGCCTATTTTTCAGGCCTATGCAAGGGAACATCCCCAGAAATTATGGCCTTCATTGGATTGGAACTTCCATATTTAATGGTAAAAACCATGGTTTCCTGATGTTTCCGGCTAATTTTTTCCCTAAAATATCTTAAAATCAATCCAATGATTATCTGATTGGTGCTTTGGAACACTTTTTATTTTGCCATATATTGGGAATGTCATCCCAACTGACGAACTCATATTTTTCAGAGGGGTAGGGATCAACCAACCAGATGATTATTAACCATCATTAACCATCATCATAACCATATTATATTAACCATGAATATTAACCATGAATATTAACAGTATATTACCAACCAATGGAATATGATAACCATCCAGAATTGTATGGTACAGTACCTCCACTTTATCCTGAAATTCCCCTGGAAGACGAACGTGTTTTCGCTCAGAAATCACGGAGATGGAGGCGTCGCACGCCAAAGAATTGAAGGCAGTGGGGTTTTTCCATGGTTTTCCCCATGAAAAATGACGTTTTTCATAGGAAAAACATGGGACTATCATGTAAATTATGGGAAATTATTGCGCGATATGGGGGTTTTGATGGGAAACATAGCTAGAACAGTGAGTTTATTGATGTTGATTAATTCATGACGAAGAAACGGTTGAAAAGTGGTGAGTTGTGGTGCTTAAGCCTGTTTTTATTCTTTTTGTGAACTTGAAAAAAAAACAACTATGAAAGCACTCAAAACCAACATGTGATATTTTTCTATTTTCTTGATTATATAATTGAAAATGCGGCGGATCAGCGACAAGGAAATTTGACAGCAAAACCACATATGTTCATGCTTGAAACATGTCAGCATGCATGTTTTTGTTCTGACAGATTTCAGGTCCAGCACACGTTGCTTACCCTACAGGTAGGATTCGCCAATCACAAAACTAGGGCATCGGATTTGCTCAGGGATTGGAGGTAGATGAGGTAGGATCGGATGAAAAAAGTGTCCATAAATGGAGGTACCTCAAAATCGATGGTCTTTTTCATGGAAAGTCCTATTAAAGTTTATGATTTAGGGGTAACTACTTCCATTTTAGGAAACCTCCATATGTGTCCATAAATGCATTTACATTTGGTAGTTAGAAGGTTTAACGCCATGTTTGCAGAGTGTTTCCTCAATTTTTGATTGGTCGGTTGAACGCATGCAGTCAGATTTTCAGGCTTTTGGGGTAGCTTTGCAGGTCACGGAGAAACAACTCAAGCAAACTTGGGTCGTGTGGATATTTAGGAGAATGTACCCCAAAATCGAATGGTGTATCATAATTGTCCCATCAGATTCCTATAATTTTATGGATTTTCCACATTCAAATGCTTGGTTGTTAACTTGGGGACTGACCAGTAGCCACAGCCGACCAGGACTTGGATTCCCTGCAACGAAAGACGGAAGAGCGCGCTTTTCACGCCGAGAAGCAAGTGCCTTGGCGAGCGAAAGGCTTGGTTTAATGAAGCCATTGTTGGTGGAACCATGGTTGAGAAACCACCTGGTGAGTCATGGGGGATGGTGAATCTGAAAAAAATGCTTTACTAACATTAGTGGGTTTATGGAGGATAGTATGGTTAGTGGAGTTTAGACACCAACTTGTGTAGAAAATATATAACTTTCGTGGGATTTGCCCCTGGCAATCATTGGCTTCTGTAAATGGTGCATGTTCCATTGCCACAGTTGCCCGAGGGTAGACAGGAAATGGTGGCTACATGACCTACAAACATGGCTAGATGGTGGTTTCACACATGAAGTTGATCTCTACTTGGGACGTTGATGAAATCACCAACGAGAGTGTCGTTTCAAGAAAAAGCTTGGTTTAAGAACAAGATGTTGATTTGAGCCTATGTTCAACTGTGGATGAAAGTGAACATTGATCAGCATCATAATTCCTTCACAAGAAAATCAAGAAAACATGAGGTTCCAGTCAGTTGTAATTTTAATGGCCATCCCAATTGATCTCAGCACCGTCAAGTTGATTGCAGCAGTTCTGCGCTTTGTGTCGCACCACTTGCCAGTCCATCAAAATCCTATAAAGTCCCACTAAATTAAACAAATAGGATTTGTTTTCCTTCTATCGTTTGGTTGGTGTTACTATAGGATACTTAATCCCATTCTATGCTCCCAAATATCTGCTTTTAACCTCTATTTATCCCCTACATCCACCATGGTTTTAGATGTTTTGGCATGGGTTTTTCGCCAGGAATCGCAGGAACCAGGTCACCACGTTGGAAATTCCAAGGTGAAAATGGGGGAGGATGAGATCGCCAGGTACCTGGGAAAAGACAACCTGGGGGCGTCAAGGGAAGTTCCAGAAAAATGACCGGATATAGAACCAACCAAAATTTCATGAAATTTAGATACAATGTGGGGCCCCCAAGATAGCTAAGTTGGTTTATAACTCCAATAACTATGGTTTATGGTACTTATAACTATAGTTAATGGCGTTTATAAACCAACTTATAACTGGGGGGGCCACATTGTATATATATATATATACATCCAACTATTAGTTGAGGACAGGGTACCCTCCGATGTCAGGCTGGGAAATCCCCTGGGCAACGAAATATGGGATGCTCATGGATTTCCAGCAGACCATGTTTCATTACCAGAGGGTATCTGGTTGGTGGTTTGGAACATTTCTTATTTTCCATAATATATGGGATCATCCTTCCCATTGACTAATATTTTTCAGAGGGGTTGAAACCACCAACCAGGTATTCTCTGGAAAGGCAACCTAATGCAGATGATCTAGTTTTTGCAATTTGGACTCGCTAGTTTGCAAGGCTGCAAAGCCAGTTTGATGAAATTTGTCACCCCCAAAGGCTGCCCTGAAGCACTTGGATCTGACATGAAACTGTCCGTCCAAATGTTTGGCACAAAATTGGGCGATTCTAACCCCAAGTTGAGAATATAACCCCTAGTATGATCATATATCCACCTATCAATGGAACCTTCTCATGGGCTGACAACAGGCTCCATGAAACTGAGAAGAGTTGCCGCTTCGAAATCGAAGATTTGCGCGTAAGGTCAACGGAAACGGGATCAAATGGGACCTGGCCAATGGGAGTGAGCCGGTGAGGTCATTTGTGGGGTCGCCAGCTGCAACCTTTTTTTTCATATAATATATGTGTTTGGATGTGTTTTCCTTTAATCAGGATGAAGGATTGAAGAAAATTAGCGAAGTTGCTGTAGAGTTTTGGAAAGTTTCATGAAGGGGGAATCATCAAGGGGCCGCAGCAAACTATAGCCGAGCTTAATTCCCTGTGGATGTTTTCTTCAGCCGTTTGGCTGCGCATCCATCACAGCGCCATTCGATGCCAATCGTTGTGCCATTTCAAGGGACTCGTGATATGTGGCGGATGTTTCATGTAGGTAAATAATGTTAAATTGGGAGACAAATTCAGGAAATTTCAGTTCCGAAAATGCACAGAAGTAGCCCAAGTTCAGGCAACCAGAACCATGATCAATTCCTCCTTTGTTTTCTTCAATCCCCTTGTTTTCTTCTATGTTGCAACGTTCTTAGTTTCATCAAATCACATGATGAATTGCTCATTTTCTTATAGTGTTCTTGGTAAGTTCTTAAAATTATTAATAAGTTCTTAGTGTTTCTTTTTTTGATGTACCCTTTGGTATTTCAACATAGCTATGGAACATCGCCACTCAGTTCATTGATTTGTCCAAACTGAAATTGGCGATTATTCCATAACAAACTGAAAGTTTACCAGAGTGTAGTCCATATCTTTACCATGATTCACCTCATGACATCTCATCATATCATGATTTAAATCATACTAAATCACCGTGTTTGTTGGTTAAATCACCAAGATCATCATCTCCGGATCTCCGCAGGTTGCAGGACGCGGAGCGGGCGGAAGAACTGCATCGCGTGCGAGAGAAGGTGGAGTTCCTGGAGGAGGAACTTCGAAGGACGCGCAGCTTGGACGGGTCGATTGGGGTCGATTGGTGCAAGGTGGTGCCCCAGTGAGCTGTTCATGCTAAGTTGGTGCAAATAACTCCAGTAACTATATGGTTTATGGTAGATATATGATAGATATATCTATACTAACTACGTATGGATGTTTAAGGTAGATATATCTACTAATACTTACTATGGTCTATAAACCAACGTACTGAACTGGGGGGGCACAAGCTTGTGGGTTTGGGATGGTTTGGGATTACGGAAAATACTCCGATTATGGAATATTCACCTGGTGAATAGGGATTGACTGGAACATGAGACGAAGAATTTGGACTGTGGGTTTGGGGATATTGTTGTTGATATAATCTATCTGGTTAATAATGATTATAAATATAAGGTAAGTAATAGGGATTTCATGTGATTTAATGGAATATGAATGAATGAGAACAAATCGGGGAATTTTATTAAGAAACATGGGGATAAAATTGACAAAAATGACCGGAAGGAACCTCGGACAACAAATTGAAAAAAAAAGACCGTTGGTTTATAACTATAGGTTAACTATAACTATGGTTTATGGAAGATATATATATATACAGTATATATACTTAATCGGGTTTATCAACCAACTTAGAACTTGGTTGGACTTGGACTTGGGATAACATAACCTATTTGGTGAATAGGAAGTTAATGGAATATGAATCGGAATATTGATGGTTAACGGCGATTTTGGACAAGAATTGGAATGTGGTCTGGGTATTGAGCAAGACTTACATGGCGATCGAAGCAACATTTTGTTCGTGGTATAATGGGGATACAAACGGAACCTTGGAGGAATTGGAATCGGATTTGGATATATTCATGGGATGAACAACCAACAATGTGGGGTTATGCATTGGGATACAAAGATAGATGTGGTATGTGTGTGTGTGTACATATATATGTATATATATATATGCAACTAAAAAACCCTTCTATCTTGGAGAGAAAATGGAGCTGGAAGAACCACTGAGATGAACATGTATAGCTGTATAACCAGCAGACATGTGGATCAAATCGGAGTTGGAATGGGATATAAGTATGATATAAGTGACCAAATATCCTCAATTTACACGTTCATCCAATTTTTACCATCATCAATGTAAATGAATTATATGCACCATATATGCACAATATGTACATAGATATATAATTATATGTGTGTGTATGTGCATCTATCTATCTATCTATCTATTTATCTATCTATCTATCTATCTGTTTGTTTGTCTATCTATCTATCGATCTATCTATCTATCTATCCATGTGTTTCTTTGTTTGTTTGTATGTCTGTTTGTCTCTCTATCTATCGATCGATCTATCCATCGATCTATCGATCGATCTATATATCGTATCTATCTGATCTATTTTGTCTAGCTTATCTATTTTATCTATTTTATCTATCTTATCTTTCTTATCTATCCTATTTAGTTTATCTATCTTATCTATCTTGTCTATCTCATTTATCTCATTTATCTAATCTATCTATTATATCTAATCTATCCTATCTATCTAATCTATCCTATCTATCTAATCTATCCTATCTATCTAATCTATCTTATTTATCTCATCTATCTCATCTATCTAATCTATCTATTCTATCTAATCTATCCTATCTATCCTATCTATCTAATCTATCCTATCTATCTAATCTATATAATCTATCTAATCTATATAATCTATCTAATCTACCTAATCTATCTAATCTATCTAATCTGTCCTATTTATCCTATCCTATCCTATCCCATCCTATCCTATCCTATCCTGTCTATCTTACTTATCTATCTTACTTATCTATCCTACTTATCTATCTTACTTATCTATCTATCTTATCTATGTATCTTATCTATTTATCTTATCTATCTATCTTATCTATATCTATCTGTATATCTATCTATCTATCTACCTACCTACCTATCTATCTATCTATCTATCTATCTATCTATCTATCTATTCTTTTTATCTATCTATCTATCCATCTATCTATCCATCTATCTATCTATCTATCTATCTATCTATCTATCTATATATCTAATCCTATCTATCTATCTATGTATCTATCTATCGATCTATCTATCTATCTATCGATCTATCGATTTATCGATCTATCGATCAATCTAATCCTATCTAATCCTATCTAATCTTATTATCTAATCCTACCTAGTCCTATCTAATCCTATCTAATCCGATCTAATCCTATCTAATCCTATCTAATCCTATCTAATCCTATCTAATCCTATCTGATCCTATCTAAACCTATCTAATCCTATCTAATCCTATCTAGTCCTATCTAATCCTATCTAATCCTATCTAATCCTATCGAATCCTATCTAATCCTATCTAATCCTATCTAATCCTATCTAGTCCTATCTAATCCTATCTAATCCTATCTAATCCTATCTAATCCTATCTAATCCTATCTAATCCTATCTATTCCTATCTATTCCTATCTATTCTATTCCTATCTATTCTATTCCTATCTATTCCTATCTATTCCTATCTATTCCTATCTATTCCTATCTATTCCTATCTATTCCTTTCTATTCCTATCTCTTCCTATCTCTTCCTATCTCCTCCTATCTCTTCCTATCTCTTCCTATCTCTTCCTATCTCTTCCTATCTATTCCTATCTATTCCTATCTACTCCTATCTCTTCCTATCTCTTCCTATCTCTTTCTATCTCTTCCTATCTCTTCCTATCTCTTCCTATCTCTTCCTATCTATTCCTATCTATCCATATCTATCCCTATCTATCTATCTATCTATCTACCTACCTATCTATCTATCTATCTATCTATCTTATCTAATCTTATCTAATCTTATCTAATCTTATCTAATCTTATCTAATCTTATCTAATCTTATCTAATCTTATCTAATCTTATCTAATCTTATCTAATCTTAT
>Ga0126342_10001047_pt1 | contig 36336 bp, 29 predicted proteins | sample Cyp1metagenome_FD_92528 | JGI IMG/M metagenome (GOLD analysis project Ga0126342, IMG submission 92528) | Coral microbial communities from Lord Howe Island, Old Settlement Bay, Australia - Cyphastrea 1 metagenome | ecosystem: Host-associated > Invertebrates > Cnidaria > Coral ... | reverse complement strand
GCTCGTGTCCTCCTGGAGCCGGCTTTCGTTCTGCGCAAACTCTTCGCCCCTTCTGGCATCTTGTTGCTAGTAAGGCCTCCTCTGACGCGCTCCCCCTGCTGACGGCAGGGGTCGGCGGATATACAATTATATCATTATATATATATAGTATATATATATATATCTTAAGTATCGAGATATTTAAGTCCTACCGCCAGCTTCCCGTTTTGTTTCCACAAAACCGGAAGTTTCACCCCAGAAGTTATCACCCCAGGAGAGCCAAAACGGAGATCCTTCAGGTGATCCATTTACGCGGGCCTGGAGAGGCCAGCTTGGTGAAGGCTGGGATCTCAGCGGCGCGTTTTCAGATGGCCTGGGGCTGCAAATGGGGAAGTGCTTCTCAAGTGTTGTGACATTAACGTTTCATAACTATTCTATATCAGATATCATCAGATATCATGCATGTAATATATCATAAATTATTAATTATCATATAATCGGAATACATCGTAATTTTTGAGTTGTTTGACAGAGTGTAAAATCATGATGTCATACCTGTTGAGGCTGATTTTGTATCCATTAAAAAACAGATGAAAAACGTGCTTGCCTTTGCAGTGGCTCAAAAGCTGGTCGGCTGAGCAGCTTGCGGCGCGGCCATGGCATCCTAGTTGCAATGATTGGTAGATGACGAAGTCATGTGATGTGAAATTCTGTGCACATTCTGAAGAACGGGCCTTCTCTGGCTGCGTTCGAATGGCTGAGCCAGCCTCAATGGATTGGTTCTTAAGGGAAAATGTACAGGAACCATTGGAACCATTGGAACCACCCAATTTCTTATGGCAAAATCGATGGAAAATCCATGGGAAAATCCATGGTTTCCTTGCCCTGAGGCATCGCCGGCGCGGACCCCGGACATCCGCTACTCGGATGTGGCACGCTATGTGGGCTTGTGCCTTGGTCGATGAGTATACCTGGAGTAGAATGTGTATTATGATGATATTAGATATTGTTGGGATATGTTGGGATTTATTATCGTTAATTATGGTATAATGTTATGACTATAGATTATCTATATATAGGCTATAGTTGATTACTGTGATCATCCATGATATAGTTGGGGGAAAATCCCGCTAATGTTAGTAACGCAATAATTCAATAGGATCCACCATCCCTCATTTTACCACACATGGGTGCTCTAAAGACTCTAAAGCATCAACATATGGCTGGTTTATGCTGGTTTATTATTGCTTTAATTTACTATGCCTATGCTTTACTAACATTAATGTCGTAAACCCAATGCCATAAACTTACCATGTGGGAATGGTTGAAATCACCCCATGAAAACGGTGAAGAATTGGGGATGGGGTTATGGCATTGGGTTTACCGAATTCGAAAGCTGGAAACCTGGACATATAACATGTATAATCATATATATTTATATATATTATTTATTTAATATCTCATCGCATCTTTTTTGGGATGGCTAAAATGGCAACTACCTGTAATTAGCAATCCCCAGAAAGATAGAACAGGTATGAAGAGGTGAAGTTTATCGCCATATTTTATTGTGGGATTCTTGTTTTCCATACGGAAAAGAATGCACATGCATCCAATGATTTTGGTGAATTGCTGGATCCAGGAGAAACAATCCAGGTTTTTGAAGCCTCGTTGAGGTCACTCATGAAGGATGGCTTGCAGCGGCCAAAGTCTCAAATCAAACTTCATCCACTGAAAGCACAGGACAGCCGCGACAATCCAATACAGTGGGTGCAATTTTTGATTGTTCGAATCATTTCAATCGTGGAAAGCCAGCCCTCGAGCAGATGTTGTTCAATAAAATGTCAGAGCTGGAAACCCGGGTCAAAATACTTTTAAAATCAAATAAATGGGCATCAATAACAAAACAAAGCCTCAGAGTAGTTGTCCTCGCTTGATGCCGTAAATGCCCCACGGAAGGGAAGGGGAAGCTGGCAGCATGGATAGATTCGGATAGATAATAACTATATCTATATATTTATTTATAGTCTAGAGTCTATAGTATTCAAATGACTCGTTGCAGTTTGTTTTTGTAATTACGAGCAATTACGGGTATATGTTACTATGTTTTGTTTGCTTGCGGAGTGCACTTGAGAGGTGTCTAAATGCTGCAGTTCCAGAAAACGCAGTGCAGAACAGATGTGAGTAGCGTGTTGGATGTTGGTCTCTTGAAGGAGATGGCGGCACTGAAAGCCCCACCGGCGCTGACAGCTTCTGGATCGCCAAAAGAGGATGAGCAGGTAGTGGCTTTGCTGCAAATAAGGAGAAGGACACAAGATTAGACAAGAGGTACGTCTTCACAGCGAGTGCTGTATCATATTGTTCTAGCTTCGTTCAGCCGACCTCGCATAGGGCAAGCAGTTGAGTTGCACTTGAGCTGCAGTGATCAGTGCGAGGATAAGATCAAAGTGCATCTATCATGGCTGAAAGCTCAGCACAGAGCAGAGAAGGAGACTCAGGGCTCAGAGCATCTAAGAGCTACGGAAAGCATGGTAGGTAGGTGCCTTAAGCCCGCTGCGACTTTACGGCACTTTACAAAGACATGAGCCAAAAAAAACCATGAACCGGCTGTTTTCTTAATGTGCAGTGCTTTTTTTCTTTATTGTTTGGAGACAGAATCAGACAGCTCATTCTTCCCCGAGTAACTCTATATCCCAAACATATTATGTTAACCTGGCTTAGTAAAATGCATCCGGTCACTTTGGAGTGCAACTTTGCTTTTTCTTTCAGGAGGAACTTCGACGACTGGAAGGTTGCTTGTCAGATTCCATGCTACTAGAAAAGAAGGCCAGATGCATTGGACTGTTTTGGATGCAGGACTTGCAATAAAATTACAAGGTGTTTCTTGTCTCGATCGATCCATGTCTTCTTCACTCTGCAGTGCCAATCTTCCATTGTCATCAAAATCTTGATGATTTCCGCATTTCAATATTGGTTTTCGAACATGTAACATATATAACACAATTCCCGGGATGCTGCTATTCATCCATGCCATAGCATGCCATAGCCACATGGTCGTTCTACGTCGCCAAGCCGCCGCGATTTGGAGCCATTTGGAGCCCCAGATCCGGGGCCGTGCATCGTGACATGGCTAGAGAGGTCGATGAGTTACTTCGCACGCCCGAAGAAACCACGAGGAAGTGCACAGATGTTGGGTGTTTGATCGTCTTCGCAGCCATCTTGGGAGGTCTGGGCTTCTGCATCTATCGAAGTGTAGAGGCTGGTGATATTCAGCGTCTACAGTCCTTGCCTGACTATCAAGGCACACAATGCACCTGGCTTTCAAAAGTTGCGTTTTTTCTTTTAAACACGCTTTGGCACAAGTTCGTGTTTGCCCCACTTCTCCACCACAAGAAGTCCGATGACTTCCAGGCATTTAATTTCTTCTTGATCCAGGATCCATAATGATCTATAGAGATGATTAGAGAGCAAGTTGGGGTAATCTGCGGAATATAGATGAACTTAGCGGCAGCAACTTTAAGGTATGGAGAAGTTTGTGTTCTTTCCGTTGGATGACGGTGGCATCGACCTTCATCGGCAAGTCTGCGTGGATGTTTGCCCAGCATCCAGCACTGCAACGGTGGTGACCTACTTGAAACCCGAGGAACGACGGCTTGGGAGTTTGGTGGATGCCATTCCTGTAGGTATCTCAGAAACCAACAGCTTACTCCGGGCCCCCGCCGTCACTGCCACTATGGCGCCCTCCACGCCGGCGCCTGCGGCGCCTGCCACAGTGTCTCAACCAGAGGCGCCGGCGGAAGCAGAGCAGCCATTGCCGGTGCAGAGTCCAGCGATTTCGGTGAGTCCTTTCACTGGGGGCTTTCAAGGCAGCCTTAATGTGGCGACTCCTGCGCTACCACCTCCACCTCCACCTCCGGCAACTCCTGTTCTTCAGGATGTGCCAGAGTCCCAGGAAATAGTGGTGAGGGGATATCCCAGCTTTCCTTTGGCAGGAGTTCTTTGCGTGCCAAACGTTCGTGAATTTGAGGGAAACATCACTGAGCTCACTGGGAAAAACATAGCCTTGCAAGCCGCCTTGCAGGTTTCAGAGCTTTGGCACAACCAGGAAGTGCTGCTACTGGCTGCTTTGGTGACTGTGGTTCTTTCCCTTACATTTCTTTGCTTCGTGGAGAACTGTGCCAGGAGTCTGATCAATATTTCTGTCACAGCGCTGATTGTCGTTCCAGCAGCCTTTGCGGCCTATTGCGTCTACAAACACCACGGGGCGATAGATACAGAGGGAGAAGAGAAGATTGGCGTTATGAGCCCGGAATTTGCTTGGTGGGCTGCTATTTCTGGCTTTACCATTTCAGTTTGCATGGTGATTTCTGCTTGCTGTCTGTGTGGCAGATGTGCAGGCGCTTCCCACACAGTGGAAGAAGCAGCTGAGTGCCTCATGACGATGCCATCACTCTTACTGGAACCCTTCCTTTCCTTCTTGATCAAAGTTCCCGTCTTCGTCCTTGGGTGTCTGGTCTTCATCATGCTCATAGGATCAGGTGAGTATAGTCAGTCAGTGGACTTGACCCAGCCTCAAAGCCTCTTCCACCCAGACTCATTTTCATCCGTGAGTGCTGTCTACTTTCTGTTTGCATGGCTATTGGTGATGGAGCTCCTCCATTACATCTCCGTCTTTGTGGTCATCTATGTGGCTGAAGTCTGGTTCTTCAAGCACTTTAAGCAGACTGAACGAGCTAGCTTTTGTGAGATGTGTGGGGTCAAGTTGCTGGTCAAAGGCTTTCTAGCAGCCATGCAGCACTTGGGTTCTTTGATCTTCGCAGCCATGTGTTTGGCCCTACTCCGACCCATCAGATGGGTAATTAAAGCCTTCCTAATGGCTGAGGAGGCTGCGAGCTACACGGAAGTTGGGACATGTGTTCTGAAAGTGGCACGCTGGGCAGTCGACTTGTGCTTCGCCTTTATCCAGAACCTGGGTGGAAGCAACAAGAATCAAGTTCTTCTTTGGGTTCAACTTGCCTTTGATGCAAACCGTTAAACCAGTGGCAACAAAGGACTCAAAACAAAGCGGGCTCTCAGATCTAGAATGCACGAATTTCATTTCATCGAAATACTCTGTGTACCGGAGCGTGGCAATGAGAACTATAGAGAATTTTCTTCTTGTCGGGGCCACTGGGATGACTTGTTTTGGGGGGATACGCGTAATGGCGATATTTTTTTTTTAAGACTTGGGCAGTCGAGGAAAGTACTTGACCTGACCAGCCAAGTGGCGCTCATGCAGATTGCAATTGATGGAAGTGAAGGGTATTGCTCATCACTTGAATATGCGATGAGCAAGGTATTCCTTCATGCAGCAAAATGGACCGTCATAGAGGGTGTAGGAGCACTCTTTGTAGTTCTTGGTGTCGGAGGCATTTCGACCGGGACCGGCTTTTTGGTATGGCTGGTGACCAGAACTTTCCCTCGGTACACTGAGCCTGACAGTGCACAGTACGCCATCCTTTGCTTGGTCAGAAAGGGTAGTGAGTGAAGCAAGTTTTAATTTTCCATACCTTGAGAATCCTTAAGATACCTTAAGTACTTATTCTAGGGGGGCCGTTGACCTACTGGAACAATGAAGGTGGAACGGTATTTTTACCTGAGGGGTATCTGAGGGGTATATAAATGATGGTCGCATACGTTTTGTTTCATTTGAATATGTATCAGTAATTCAAAATTATACATTAAAACCTATCTATCTCAATCTCAAGGCCCCCTTAGAATAATTGCCATCAACATGTCAAGACCCGTGGGGAATATAAATTTGATAATTATATGTTATGTGTATGTTTTTTTGATGATGTTGCAGAACTTGACAGCCAAGCAAGAAGTGTAAAGAGCCAACAAGGTTTTTAGATGATTTTTCCAAGTTTCTTTCCACCTAGTCAGAAAAATGCAGCTCTTACACAATATACAAATTGTTTTTGGTTTTAAACTAGGTGCAAGAACCCAAGAATAATTAAGATTATTCCAATGGGAGTAATTACCCATATTGGGGGGCCCATCAAGCCATGGTATATGTTTTTGTTTACACAGTTCGTGTTTTGCTGTGAGCTTGGGCCCCAAGCAAAATCTAATTTGTGCAATCGTCAGCATTTGTTGCCGAGGTATGTTTCAGATCCAGAAAGTACTGCCTTGGCATCAGGTTTCATTGCTCTTTTGATGTCTCTTTGCTTCTTGCATCACTTCCAGACCATCACGGACACCATTGCCTTCTGCCGGGGACTCCAGAATCGTGCATCAAAGTATGCTGAGGAGCCCGAGGGTGATGGCTGTTGCGAATGCTGGGGCAAGGACTCTCGCGAGACGGAGAAACTTCTGAGGAGGTGACAGGCAAATGACAAAATTTCCGAAAACATCCGAACATATCGGAAAATCGTTTGTGGCAGGGGCCATTTGTGTTGACCTAACCCTGTTAAATCCCACAACACGCAGCTTTCCAACCGTGTACATTGCTTCCAGTTCTTGACATAAGTGGTGCTTCACAGCTGCCTGCTACGTGTACTCCAGAGAGGATTGCCTCCAAGCCGAGACAAGCAGTCAATGCATTGCTTCAGGCGAAGGATGCGTCTCCCTTTCTGAGTTTCACCACATGGACCTTCCTCCCATAGTGCACCGACGTATCTAACATGTGTGAAACTTGCTGAATTGTTATCTTCTTGATTCTTCTTGTTTCTAAATGAAACTTTGCAAGCAGACTCATTGTTACACGCAATTGGAGTGAGTTCTTTGTTTGAGGTTGAGTGTGGAAGGAACGGCCTGTCTACGTCTCACAGATCTATACAGATCTCAATGCGCTAAAGGTGTGCTCGGAGTAAAAACAGCTGTGGGGCGGTGCTGCTGGATCAAATGGTCCAGTCTTTGTGTGAAAAGCTTTGGACTATGCTTCCACAGCCACTGTTCAGGCGCAACGTCGAGCCATGCGAGACAGGGAGAAGTTCGAGTTTCACCAGAACCACGCGGTGGGGGGTCAGTTCTGACTTGGGGTTTGGGCTGGGGTTGCCTCATGAGCCTACTGGATGCGAAAAGAAATCAATAGGAACTGTTGCAGCCAGGCAAGCGCACGAAATTCCTAGACCAAATCACTGATCAGTTTTGTTTAGATTCTTATGATGATTTTTCGTTTTTTTCCCCCAAGTCACTTCGAGTCTTCAGTGTCGCTTCCTTTCAACGGTGGCGACCTCGCTTGCAGATGAGTTTCGTCAGGCGCAGGTGGAGGATCAGATCCAAGCATTGAAGGAAGAGCTCCACCAGCGGAAGGCAGGGCCAGGGCCGCCATGGCCGCCATGGCCGGAAGGACTGACTTCCGAGACTTCTGGAAACTGATTGGAACTGATTGTAACAAGTTTGTCCAAGGTGTTTTTGCTAGAAGTTTTTGCTCCAATCTCACTGTTTTGCAATTTGAACCAAGCATCCAAAGGCCTTACTAACACTAAAGAAAAGCAACAGAAGCAGCCAAAGGGTTTCGAATTGAGTTCTGTTTGGAAAGGTGCGGAACAGTGCGCCTAAGAAGACTGAAGAAACTCCTCAAGAAGCTCAAGAAGAGAGGCCTGTTCTCCATGAACATGCTGATCAATTCATCATTAGGCCCAACTGCCATTGTCAGGCCCAGTCCAGCAGAGGAGTCGGCTGGCAACTTGGCACCAGGGTTTGGCACCTTGAATTTCTGGGGGGGTTATTCGATTCAAAGGACCAAAGGTTGACCAAAGAATATTTGATTTATCATTTAGGTAAGCAAATCAAGAATCAAGCAGTACACTGTCATGCCATTCCTTATCATCCTTATCTTATTTACAGGGATGCACGTGTCATCATGTCCAACGTGCTGGAATGCTTTATCATCTAGGCATGCCTGAGTCAAAGTAAACTCTGTAAGCCCAGGAATGCAATTCTATTGTAGATGCACGATTTTTTTCAAGCATGAACTTTGTCAAACTCTATGCTTTCCGGAGCTTGACTTTTCCCTCAGGGGATTGCAAAAACATGCAAAAACAGCGTGGAAAAGTGGAACCATAGTGGAACCAGCGTGGAAAACGTGTCATTCCATGAGGACGGTCGCAGACGGCTCCCGAAACGGCTGGAGCTCGTGAAAAGCTGGCAATCCTGGACGAGGATGAGGAACCTGAGGTGGGTAATTTGGAGATGGTGATAACATAGTGAAAACCATAGTTTTGCAAGCATGTGATGTTGGTTTATGTTGGTTTATGTTGGTTTACTTCGACTTATAACATCATTTTCTCTTTTCAAGTTGCATTTGTTTTAATCATTTAAACATATTTTAACATCTTTGGGGTATCTCACGATTTGAGACGGTCCCTTTTGCCTTCCACAATAAGCACTTCAGGTGGCGGAGGACTCCCACATGACGCTGAAGGAATACTTCGATGCTGCAGACCAGAGACGAGAGAAGGAAAGGCAAAAGAAATCGCAGCTTCTTGGCATTCTTATGCATTTCCACTAATTGTTTTATATAGATTTATAGCTTCTCTGAAAGATCTGATGAAGATCTGATGGTTCGTGGTGGCCCCTAGGCTCCTAGGTGCCCAGTTGGGTGTTGCACCGAGCTTCAGGCGATCACAATTGCTGAGTGCTTCGGCTCGATCACAGGCATGGAGACCATTGCAGACCGAGTTGGATTTGGGATATTCAGATAGCAACAAACCAACCCCCATCAAAAGCATCCCAGAATATCAAATCCCAGAAATTCACGTCGAAATTCCATCAAATCCCATCAGAAATTCATAGAAATTCCCTAATAACATCCTGTGTTTGACTTGATTTCTATGGTAGGACCTGGTAGGACGTAGGACATCCAGCTGCAGAGGCCGAGTCTAGACGAAGTTTTTGGCATCCCAGGAGGCAGCTCACGGCAGAAGAGCCACTTGGGACTGCATGATGGACTGGTCATGTTGGGTATATAATGGTATTATATCCCATAGGATCCATGTATTATATGCTAACATTGGGGGTATAGTGATGGTAAACGTTACCATATATGGCATACATGGATCCTATGGGTATATACACAAAATATGTATATATAAGTTATATATATATATGTATGTGTATGTGTGACCTTTTGGTAATCCAGCTGTAACATAGCTAATGATGGAACATATTGGACAATCAGGTGAAAATCACATCAAATCGCCATTTTCTACTAATGTTTTCAATGGGTAAATCATTGGTAAATGGATAGAAAATTGGCATTTTCAATAATATATGTTGAATTATAGGAGAGTACCGCAAGGTATTCTAGGTTAGTTTCAGCCATCCAATTTTAGGGGCAACTAAGTTTGACCTACGGAAAGAGAATGCTATGCTACATAAATAATCATCATATATGCATATGGATGTAGATCGGTTGATAGGTCAGGCACACAGGCAGATAGAGGCGTCCCAGCCGAGGGCGCCCCAGCCGTTTAACCAGCCAGTGAGCTGATGCCTGAGGATTGCCCAAAATCATGAAGAGCCACTTGCCGAAGTTAATTTGCCATGGTATGCTTTGGCTCATGAATGCAATTAATTAATTATCTAGAAATTTAAGGGGATTACTTTTGCTGAATTTCAGAGCGCAGAGTTCTTGTGTGAAAAAATGGTGTTCAAGGATGACACAGGTTTACTTGCTCAAGCAAAAAGTTGGCGCAATGAGGTACAGAAAGACAATTCGTCAAATGATGATCGAAGCTTGACTGCTTGCACTGGATTTTGGCAGCTGTAGATTTGGATGTCATGATGTCAATCATTGCCTGTTCTATGTACGTTATACAGTATAGTATTAATACAGTATTAATAGTATTGTATATTTAGCATCGCCGTTTTTTTGGATCAAACTTTCCTCTCCTCGAGGACAAATGTGGAGATGAACAGGATGACCGATCCATGCGGGCCAAGAAAGCCTTCGGAAAACTGGACCTCAACGGAAGCGGCAACGTGAGTTCATCACAGCTGCACTGGAAATATGGCTGGATGGCATCAGTTTGTTCCATTGATATGATGATGTATGATATATGGAGAGAGAGAGAGAGAGAGACATATATATACTGTATATTTATATATATATATATATTTATTTTTTATTTACGTATTCACAGCATCTACACCGGGTGTTATGTAGAGTATATTCCATATGGATTATACACATTATAGATTTATCATAGGAAAGCAGTCCTACTCTGCTATTCTCTCAGATGTTCCACTGGATTTCGTTGCGGTTTTTCAAGTTTTTGTTGGGAAGGCCAAACAGGCCGATGGCTAACAATTTTGATGGGTGAATGCCTGTGATGGCCGGCAGTTGGACTTCAGTGTGAGCTTGGAAATCAATAGCAACCAATGCCTGGTGGGTGGTTTCAGTTTCAAAGGTCGTGTGTTTTCCAAGCATAATGAGTTGGGATGATGATTTGATATGATTCCCACCAACCAAAACATGTTTGGGATGGCTTGAAATCACCAGATGCAGAGGTACAGTTTGTTTTGCTCATTCCATTGGCCCCAAGGTTTGCAAGAGTTTGCTGATGGAGTAGCGAGGTGGGATGCCTCAAGTTGCTGATGTTTGCCGTTTCACGGATGATCCTGACGTTTAAGACGGTTATTTTTCATGTTTTTATATACTTTGTATGTAGGGTGGCTGAGACCATTTGCAATACGAAAACCATTCGGCGTTTTCCTGTCAACCATCCGTCAACCTTGGGAAACCAATGGTTTTGCACCTTCGGATCCTTCGGCATCCGCAGAACTATCCCGGGTGCCCCAGGTTAGGAATCAACTGGCAAGAGATGACCGGAATGACTCGTCCTCGAGAGCTCTTCAAGATTTTTGATCTGGACAGCGGGAACTTGACAGGTCCAAAGTTTGATCCCTGGAGGTGTTGAAGACAAAATTTGAACACATTCTCGGCATGTCTTGGGGAGATGAAATGTCACTCCTGTAGAACCCCCAAAAAAATATCCCAAAGTATCCCAAAGATCCAGTAGTTCGCGGAACAGAATTCACTTTGAGAAGGCTTTGGCTATGGAGATGCTCTGGGCACAATCAGACATTTTTCGCATAACTCGCGGTGGAGGACGCCACCAACTCTCGGGTCCAACTTGGCCTGTCAGGACAAAGATGGTGTGATCGTTTTCTCAGAACTCTTTCCAGAAATGGAAGAGAAGGACCACATGCCAGTTCTTTTCCTACATGGTTTTTGTCCAGTTCTTTTCCCAAATTGGGTATTTGTCTGAACATTGGGTATTCCCAAATTTGATGCTAAATGGTAATCATTTCCGATGAAAATGGCTATTGAACTATTGTATTGGGATGTATTGGGTATAACAATTTTTTCGCCACACCCATAGCAGTCGTGGCTCTCACCTGACAGCGGCCTCGATCCAGGAGCAGGAACGAGTGAGCACGCCAGAATTTTGGAAACGTTGGGTGGAGAGGAACCGTGACCTGGAAAGCACCCGCGGACCCAAATGGCAGCCAACCACACCGGAGGCGGGAGATATTCAAAATTGAGAGTGAAGATGCTCCATGTGCAAACATGATGAAATATGATGAACATTGTGGAACATCATATGGAGTTGATGGAGAATTGATGACAGTTGTAGACATCATGGCACAGAGTGCCACTGGACAACGGGTGCCCAGGCAGAACTGGAGCTCCTGTACAGCACCTCTGATACTTGACGGCCCGCCGCGGCGCGTGTGATGGCATGGAAGCATTGGAGAAGTCCTGACAGTCCTGACATCAAATTTTGGACTTCATCCATGTGTGAATAAATATGCAAATGCATGTGAGTCAGTATAAAGCTTGGGAAAACCTGGCAATTCCATACGTGTATGTCTATGTGAGTCATCATAAACCCTAATAACGCCATGTATCTAAATCATATCCCCTAGCAATTCCACATCTAAATCCACCCCTATTTTTTAAAGGTGTTTCCACCATTGATCAGCGTGGCGTAGCTACTGTCGTGCCTAGGAGAAGCACGACAGTGCCAGCGAGCTCCGAAAGTGGATGGCATCAACCATTCATCGCCTCAAAAATCGTGGCAAGAGTCACCTGACAATGGAAAAACCTGGGTTTTTAAACCAAGCAGTTGGTGGGAGTAAACTGGATTAAAATGAGTATGTATATATATATATAGATATAGATATTATATATATGGAGCGAGAGGGAGAGAGAGAGGGATCTAAATATATAATTATATTATACAGTGATGTTGATATATCATGATATATTTTTATTTTTTTAAAGTTAAAAGCAACGATCATGAGGATAAAATTGGAGATGTCACCAACAATATAATATGGTACATGGTGTCTCTAAATGGGGTATACCCATGTATACCCTTAAAATGAACATGCGCTATTAACAACAGAGGGATTTTTATGATCAATCGTCAATTACATATGATTTTGCGTTATCATATGTCCACAAGCCCACACAGATAGATGGTTTTGTGAGGATGAGGTTGCGATAGACGTGCTTGGTGTGGTGTCTTCGTTCCAAAAATATCGTGGTTGATCGTGGTTGAATGTTCGGAATGCACCAGGGCTGACATCCAAGGAACACCATGACCATGACAAACGAGCCCTTAACTCTTACGGACACATCATGGACAAAGTATGTGTAGCTTCCTTGCGGGTTAACATGTTAAAATTGGGGAATGGCTAAGCATTTTGATGCATTTTGTAATCACCTCCAAGTGGATGATTAGATTCCAACAACATCGGTCCATCCATTGGTATACCATGGCATCCCAGCCACGGCCTCAAGGGCTGCGACACGCGGCGACGCTACAATCGCCCTTTTTTGAGGTGACGCACGGTGCCGTGAGATCGTGGCAGCGCATTTGCCACGTGGGACTGGGCCAAAAGATTTGGAAGATGTTCATACATTTAGCGACTTGGCAGACTTGGCAGATCTTGGCTCTGATAGGCTCTGATGATTCTGGATCACTCACTATACTCACTGGATCATGGTGGAAGAATTCAAGCAATTTCCGAAGATTTTGGAATTGGCTTGGCAGTAAGGGAGTGGACTTTGCGTATATGCGCTTTCTTTAGGATGTGATGTTGACATTGTTCTTTGTTGTGGTATTTTGCTGTCTCTATGACATAGTAAGTGACAGTGTCACGATCTCACACATGATCTCAGAGATTCCATCACTTGCTGGCACAATCACAGATTTGTTATTGCGCCGGAAGATGTTGGGAGTTTGATTAAGAAATCTTGCGTAAAGGTCTCACTGACCAGGTTCCGCAGAAGTGAAACTTTGCAAAAAGACCTACAACGATGAGGAGCGCTCCGAGTGAAAAGCTGGCAGGAAGCAGACAAGCCAGGTAAACAATATACGTATAAGAATGATCACATATATACCCTCTGGATTCTGGATCCTTTTGGTAAACTAACATAACTATGGAAACTCACAATTTTTGTATGGGTAAATCAAGTATATATTATATATATATATATGGCAATTTCCGATAGCTATGTCAGCCATTACCAGAGGGTAGTAGCTATACCAAACCTTGCAACCGTGGGATTTTCGCAAGACTTGTGTTCTCCGAAAATCAGGATTTCGGGCAGCCCCCCTGGCTTCATCTCATATAGCTTGGTCGACTGGGCAGGTCAATGATCCGGTTCGAAACATTCAGAAGGTCGTTTACGACTCTTGACTGTTCAGTGGGCAGCGTTGGAAACTGTTTCCATCTGTTTCGCATGTGGAACTTTCGCATGTGGAACTTTCGCATGTGGAACGCAGTGGTGGATCAGGAAATTTCTACAGCTTTCGATTCCGATTTGAATCTGTTTGAGAGCCGCAACCAGCTTCTTTCCAGGCCATCAGTTTCCCTCGGCTAAGGACATGCGAGAGCAGCGACGCCAGCTCCACGATTCAAGACAGAAACTGTGGTCACTGACCATGGCACCTTGGACCTTGGGGAAGTTGACCAGGTAGCCGCGGTAGCCATGTTGTTACGGCCATCAAACGAGTAGTTGTTAATGTTGGAAAGCAAACAAAACGACTACAATTTGGGGATTATTTATAGAACCATTTATGGCTTTTCATTAAGTTTGCAACATTAGTTTCTTGAGATTTCCTTCGATCGGTTTGATGCAACAACATCGGTTTAATCCATGCCATGCTGTGTCCCTGGAAGCACGCGAAGCACGGCAGTGTATTGCCATGCAAGCAGCTGGACTTGCCTTTGTCATAGACAACGTACGGTTTGGATACTCAAAAGTGAAGGTGATGAATTTGGTGTTGCTTTGCCGTAGCTACCAGCCACTTAGCCACTTGATAACAGCACTGCTGTTATCAGGAGCCAGTGATGCGCAAACAAATGGAAGAAGATCGAAAGAACGCTGCCACAGCAGTTGGCCTATCACTGGGTGGCATGGGACCATCCATGACTGGCAGCAAGGCTGGGGGAATCCTTTGTTGGGAATCCATGGGGCAGAGGATGGTGACCAGCCAGGCAGGCCACAACAAAAAGTGCAAGAAGACAGTGCGATGATGAATACCCTGTATCATTCTGATCATCCTGTATCCACCTGTATCCTGAATGATCCTGTAATTATCCCTAGAATATCCTAAGATGTTATAGGTAAAACATGCTAAAAACATGCTAAAAACATGCTAAAAACATGGTAAAAAAACATGGTAAGAGGCAGTAAGACGGGTAAGACTTTCATTTCCCATAGGATCCATGGTGCTGGCATATATGCTAACATTGGGGATATATTGATGGTAAATGTTATCATATATAGCAGCACCATGGATCCTATGGGTTTAGAGTCCAACTATCCCTATTCCTAACCTGTCGGACCTGTCGGACCTGTCGGACCTGTCGGACCTGTCGGACCTGTCGGACCTGTTGGACCTGTCGGACCTGTCGGACCTGTAGGACACCTCACTCCTGAAAACCGTGTCACCTGCTGATGACCTGCTTTTCTGCACGCCAGGAGGCTGAAGCGCCAGGGCAGGCCGAGGGATCGGTCAAATTAGATTAATAATTAATGACGCTTATACATGCATATATATATATTATAATTATAAATTTATATATATATATATAAATTGTATAAATTATAATTATCATTATTTTTATTACTATCATTACTATTATTAATTATTATTATTATTACATATTATTATTACTATTTCTTTTCATTTTTTCTAATATGTGTATTATTATTGTTGTTATTATTACTATTATTATTTATAGTCATTAAGTCAGGTAAGTCATTGAAACACAGTTCCATTGTTCAACAAGTACAAACAGATGGCTACACACATCATACATCTACTGTGCATGTTGTTCATTCCATTTGTTTTGGGGCATTATCTCAGAGGTTCGTGTGCAGGGCTTCATTGAAACGGAACCAACCGACAGCGCAGGCGAAAAAATCCATGAAGGCCATCGCTCAGCAATGCAAAATGGATGAAGATACGGTGGAATTTCTACATCGAGATTCTTGGCTCGGCAGTGACATGTTGCGAAGGGGGGTGGCAACAAAACTCTAAACAACTCAATATACAGTATCATACGTATCATAAGGCAATATAAGGCATACATGTTTCGCAAAGTGAAGAAATTGAGAGAATCTGACAGGAATGATGTCACGATTGCATTGTCTGAGTATAGTGATATTTGGTCTGAGTATAGTGAACCACCAGTTGCTTCATTTGTGGTGCATCCAGGATTCCTTTCCACACGTTTCCGTTGATCTTGATCTCAGGAATTTACTGCCCAAGCAGACAAGACTGACCTTATTCTGAAGAAGGCCTCTGACTGGCACGATTTGTGTCATGTTGCTGGTGATAATCTGATTTTCCACAGTTAAAATCGTCAACACCCTATAAAATCCCTGAAAACATCTTAAAACTTAAAACCCTCCACTGGACCCTTGGGATGGCGATGGAGAGAGAGAGAGAGAGACATCTTAAAACCTTGTACTTGCATATTATACTTATAAATGGTGAAATCAACAAAAAAAACAATGAAATTTGATAAATCACCCGAAACTATAATCGACTATAACAGAATCTGTATGAACTTTGCCAGTCACTTCCCAGGGCTTCCAACGTCTCCTCCGTTCTTTGTGCCTAGGGCGTGACCTGGCCATGGCTTGTTGCTGGGGAGAATGATGGGAGATCCCCGCAATATACTGTATTTAACGTTGAAATAATGGCCACAAAATAGGTATAAATGATGCCCGCAATAGTGATCGCAATTTTCAAACATAAATGTAAAAGGATCATTGATATTATCATGTTTAACATATTTATCCGGATGGGAGTGTCACTTCGTTGGTGTTAGGCAATTCTCTATAATGTGATGTTACATGGTGGTATATCATAACAAAACAGATGTCAAATGGATATTTGAGAAAAGATATACATGTGACAGACCCATTCCCATACTGTTTATTATATATGGATGGTGGTGGTGATGTATTCTTCAAATTTAGTGATATTTCTGGCCATTTTATATCCTTTGCTTTGCCATTTCCTTGGCCTTGCCATGAATGCAGAGAAATCCATGTCCCATATTGTTGATATTGGTTTCCATGATATCCCATTCCGTCTCAATATCAACAACATCGGTTGGCCACCTGTCAACCCTGTCAACAAACACACGCTGCCGCGGTTTGGGGCACCTCCCAGGCACAATCTCTGAGAGTGACATGAACTACTGGTGCCTTGATTGATTGGTATTCGTAATGGAGAATTCTTTTACAAATGGAAGTGTAAAAATTGGGAGAGAATGCGAGAATATGCGAGAATCATTGAAACCTTCCCGATAAATGCAGGAAATTCGATTGCCATGTTCTATTACCAGAGGGTAGTTTGAAACTGATATAAGCTACGGCCATAGGGATCCACATAGTTGGTGCCTTTTGCTCATTGAACCCTTGTCACTGACGCTGGACAGCCACAGAAGGGGCATCGGAGATCATTGAACCGAGCATGACCGAAACGTATTATAGAGGGAGAAGGAGAAAAAACGATGACTGTATACACTTGACCAGGCTATTTGGTTAGTACAAAATATCAGCGCAAGGTAAGGATTCATAATTAATATTATTAGTGTTGGCTACTGATTAATGCCCCCCCTCAACAATTTGCGGGTACTCAATAAATCACCATTTTAGACGACCCCCCCCCTGAACAATTTTTAGGATAGCCAGTCAACTTATATAAGTAAGCATTTCAATTGACATAAATCTACTTTCAATTGATGTTCCTTTCAAATCCAAAAAAAACACCAAAGTTTTTGTGCACAATAGACGAGTACCATCGAAACAATTACATTATTTTGGGTGCTGTTTTTTAATAAGGGCGGGTTTATTAAGGCATCTAATTATTTGGGAAACCTTGCATTTTCAAGGCTTTACTATAGATATGGCTTTCTAAAGTAAATGGACCAGCTTTACCCAAAGAAAGGTGTATAAAGGTGGATAAAGCTCCTCCTAAAAGAATTGGATCTGATAAAAAACTTCTCACAATAGAGGCCCCCCCATTCGCAAGATACTCAATTATTTTTGAACATTTTCTCACAATAGAGTCCCAGGACACTAATCGGTATACTACATATATTATTATGGATCCTTTGGGTTTGCAGACTGCATCCACCGCCAGAAGGCCTTGCAGCTAAGGTGGGAACAAGCAGTCAAGACCATGCCGGCACAAGAAGATGTACGCAAGGCAAGAGTCATGTGGGGAGCTGCGCAGGTCCACATCTATACGGCACTGCAATAATGGGAATTGTATTGGGGCAACTATCCCAAGCCGAACATTTCAGGTTAGTGAACTATTATTTATGTTTGAAGCCAAGTCACTCAAGTCACGTATAAGTTTCACAGTCAATGATCGGTCGATGTGAGTCAGATCAGTCATGGAGATCAATCATCAGTGCGTCCTCAAAGCAGTCCTCGGACCAGCTTGTTTGAAAATAGGATGCCCTCCAACCCACTGAGTAATCATTCATCATCACAATCTTCAGCATCATACATGATATTTCAACTGCATATCTATAGATATATATATGTCCAAAGAAAACGTCATTGATGGATGTTTAAATTAAATCGGTGTTGACCATAGTCGAGACAGGTGGATTGGATTGGATTGGATGAGCAGATAGATTGATAGATAGATGGCTGGATGGATAGATAGATAGGTCATGTATATACTTTATATATATATATATATACACACCAGTCATTACCAGTCCCAGTTTGTCCAGGCTCAAGCTTGTGACTTTGAGCACTTTGCATCATGGTACGCCACCTCGGAGGCCCGCACCGTTTGAGTTGCTCGGCGTTGATTTCGGTCGTCGTATCTCATTTCAGTCATTGCATTAATAGTGGTCATTGATAAGTGTTAGTAGGGTTAACAATAGTGTTAATACTAGGGTTAATAGTTAATACTAGGGGTAATAATAGGGTTAATATTATGGGTTAATGATAGGGTTAATGGTGGGCGGGCCAACCACCATGAAAATAGTTCATGAGACTATTTTATGGGAATATCATGGCCATGGAAGATCATGGGATATATGACCAATCAGATGACATGATTCTATATATAATGTCCCATTCCATTAATTACTGTATGATACCCCCAAGTAAACTAACAGTTTGCTGTGGAAGCCATGGCCCATATATTTCGATGGTTTATAGTACTTCTTCAAAATGGTGATTTTCCACCATTTTCCAAAAAAAAAAAAAAAAAACTAGCGATTTGCCAAGCTTTACCGGAAGGCTGCGAGTTGCGGTACATTTGATGTGGGATCTCCTGACTAAGGGTGCTGCCACCAGATGGCGAACGACGGTGCCGTCGCGCAGCGGATCGGAGGATCGGATCTGACAAAGCCGGGCTCGAAAGCAGTTCCAGGCATTGTCCAACGTCCCAAGCAGGGACAGCAACAAAAAAAGATCATCTATGTTGTCTATATGTTTCTATATGGTAAAGCGTTCTTCAATGAGGTTGAATGATTACCAATATTGTTATTCATTCATATCAAATTAGGTCAAGTCGAAAATTATGTTTTTGGCAACAAATGGCAACAAGTTTGGCAGCAAAGACTTCCAACATCACTTTTTAGATATCATGTGATTTTCGCTTTTGGCGTTTTTTTTTTGGGTCCTTGGAAGCCGGTACAAGATGTGCCGCTGTCCTTAGGAATCGCCAGTTGTTCTCTGCCAGCAAAGGCGGGCTGCGCGTTTGCATCTAAAAGGTGCAGGCAGCGGTTTCACCCGAGGGTTTGCTCTCACAGAGCCAGTGTTAAAAAGTTGAGGGGGCTTGCTGCTGCTGGAACTTGAAGGCAATGCAACCGTAAAATGCCATAGATGTCAGGGATGGTCGGAGTCAAAATATTGAACATGTATGTGGTTCTCTTTTCCCAACTCCGCATGCAATGTCTCCTGTGTATATATCAAGGCGGGGGCATTTCCTGAGAGTCGCGTACTAATTTGAAAGACTTTCCAACTTTGGCTGGAAAGCAGCCGCTTGTGGCAGCTCATAAGGTCCGTCTTCATACTGGCAGGCAGCACCAGCCAGCTTCCCAGTTCACTAGGCCAGGAACAATTTGGTCCATATACATACTATCAATCTCTATGATTCTCTATGTATTTAAATTATTTAATGTATTTGCGGACCTTTTGATGCCTGTGGTTCGGCCTCAGTCTCAATCCTAATGGTTCTTGTTTTTGTCGAAGAGTCGAAGGCTGACATTTGGGAGCGAAAATTGGCAGTTGTCAGCTGTCAAACTGGAACTACACAATTTTAATTGAAAAACGACAATCCTATGTACCGCACACATCCGCACACGTCAACTCTCATGGTGCAAACCATCCTCCGCTCCTCAGGATTCGTGCTCATTTGGCTTTTGAAGGTCATCCTTTAGCCGCTTGGATCCGGTGATTTTCCGTCGGAAGGCGAGAAGACTCGCCATGACTCGCCACCTAGGTCGGTGACACTGGCTATGGGGGTGATGCAGAGTGGTTTGGCCCTCAACATGGCTCAACATGGCTCAACATGGCGGCAGCGAGAGATAGCGGGTGCCGAGGTGCTCCCGCACTTTCCTGCATTCGGCAAAGCTGGCACTGACCGTATGGAGCTTGGATTTGGCCAGGTCGAATCCATGGGGGATTCACCATGATTCTGATTCAACTAGTGGTGAGACAAGGCTACCTGAAACAAGTCCTGGGGACATCATGACCACACCCCAAACTTGGCCTGGTGGTGAAAAGGCAGGTGATCCCAACTCGAAGTTGATGGAATCTCGGCAAACTGCCTTCTGGCCTCTAGAACTCAGTCCGATTGGCCCTTCCCAGGCTGGGAGGCCGTTTCAAGTCACTTGTCCATTGCCTGCAGATCTTCAAGAGATCTTGATGTTGCTGGAGACATTGGGGACTGTTCAAGGGAGATGTTGTCAGACTATGTCCGACTGATTTAATATGGATTCCGAAGTCACGGTTCAGTTGCAGATGTTGGTTGCTGCATGTTGCTGCGATGTTTCTTGGATGTTTGGGGTCTAGCGGGGTTTATTAACCATGAAGCATGGGGATTTCACCACCAACATCACCAAGCATTGGGTACACTTGGGATCCACTTGGGATATCTTGGGATTGCCAAACTATTTTGCTGGAAGCTGCATCTGGTCTCGAGGAGCCCATTTCGTCAGAGCACCGTGCAGCCATTGAAGCCATAAGAGCAGAGTTTCTGGCAAAAAATCAGCTGTCGCGTCCAGCCGGGTGAAGTGCAGCTACAAGACAAGACGGGACAGAATGACGGATTGTTTCAATAGTTTAGTCCATATCGACTTATGACGCAAGCCTTGCAGGTTTCAAAATTTGCGAAGACATTGGGACGCACTTGGGATACGATGGATATGTGCCAATCATGTGCAGCTATTAGTTTAGGACATGGTGCGAGCTTGCAAAACACAAGGAGAGCCTTTGCGCTGCCTGGTAAACTCTTATATAGATCATTATTATAGATCATTCTAGCCAGCTGTTGGCAAGTTGAACTCCGCTTTGCAGGCATTTCTTGGGCTCTATTCTATAAGGATTGCCATCAACTGCCTACTCAAAGCCACCATCCAGCCAAGCTGAAAGCCACAACTACCACCGACCAGCCGTTATTCCTGTCCAGCTCATCAACGTGGTAGCTCTATAGGCTAGTGGCTTTTGGTATTTCTATGTATTTCTTGACCCACTGACCCACCAGCATCTCTGCGGCAAACCTTCAGACATCGGATGCACATAACCAAGCAAGGACTTTGTGAGATAACTATACATGGGCTACCAGCGATCGTTCTCTCCCAGGCTCAACAGCGGTGTATTGGAATGGGCTTGTCATGATCAGCCCACCGTGTTGGCAGTAAGATGCAGTAAGGCAAAATTCTATAAACATTTGTATACATTTGTCGTATGTTCTGTGAGTTGCAAGATTTGGATGTTGAGTTGCCTCCGTCATCAGAACCATCCAGTGCCAGGCGCAGCCGAAGCCGCACAGCGCCCCGTGGCAGCCGTCCGCACAGCCCGCCGCGGCGCTCCCCACCACGGCGCTCCCCACCACGGCGCCGCAGCGGCAGCCGCCGGCGCACGCCGCCCCGACGCTCGCGTGGCAGCCGCGACAGGCGCACCCCCCCGCGGCGCCTGTCTCGTGGCAACTCGCGGCGACGAAGTCCACCCAGGCGGAGTCCACTGAGGAGGAGTCCACGGCGCTCACCCAGGCAGAGTTTGTTTTTCATAGTTTTCTTTCAAATTTGTTGGGATCTTTTTGGAATGCCCAGAGGTTATCTAGAGAATTCTAGAGAGATATTCTTGGATCGTATCAATTGCATGTATGATGGCATTTGTTGTGACTTGGAATTTGGATGAATTTGGTAGAACCCCATGCCCCTTCCAAGAGAACATGAGGCGCGGCTCCCCTGGCCGTCGGCCCAGCCCGCGGCGCTACAGCCGCAGTGCTGGCCGCGACGGTCGCGACGGTCGTGACGGGCGCGACGGTCGCGACGGTCGTGACGGGCGCGATGACAGGGACCGCAATGGCCGTGATGGAAGATGGAGCCCAGGTCGGGGCGATGACAGGAGTTCCTTGGCCTGAGCCTGATGGTGGCCCCAGAGTTGAGTTACAAGATTTGGGGATGTTCACTGCACAGCATGATGCAGCATGATTTACTGTATAATATCTGTAGTATGGTAGTAATGATATATATTTATCATGGCCTATGAGAATGATTAAGTTAAACATGTTAAATTTACGTAATTAGATAAATACATGCATAGATACATAGATTACATAGACAGATGAACGCATACATTTACACACACATATTATAATCTTGAAGCAGATGATGTAGAAGGACTTGTAGGTTGTGTCAGCCATCACCTGATGTTTGAGGCAGACCTGGCGACGAAGTCAACGATGGCAAAGGGCAAGGTGCTGGCGGCCGCTGCCAGAGAGTTGTACCCGGTTGTTCCCAAAGTCTGTAAATGACACAAGGGTCGCTAACGACGTCTAAAAATATCTAAAATATATCCTCATCTAGTTTTGTATCTCTAGATTTTTTGCAAGTGCTCTTTAACATCTTCCTTTTTTATTTTCCAAGTGATTCAAACAGCATCAACAGATTAACAGCATCATTCCAAAGTTGACCATTTTAAGTAGGCCACGGTATGCCACGGGGAGCTGTGCTGAAGGTGCTTCAGCACAAAGCCTGGACTCAAAGAATGAAGGCGATGGGGAGCCAATTGGAACATGGAACTCACAGGTCGTTGAGGCCTTCTGAAGGGCCGCTTATAAGACACCAGTTTCTAAAAGAAAATAGGACACAAATCATAGATTCATTGTCAGATTTGACTATAGATCCAACTAGATTTGAACAGAACTTGACTTGCATGTTCTGATGGTAGATTGGCGATCGAGAGAGAGAGGTAATAGTATTATTATAAATGTAACAGCATCAATAATAACAAGGATAATGATATTAATATAATATCATTATAATCATGTGTGTAGATTCATTATAATATGGGTGTAAACCCATTATACAGGAGGAGAGTAAAATGGTGTCCATTTGCAGGCAGTGGCCTTCTGACAGCTGACGTGCTAGCAGAAGCGGCTAAGAGGCTATGGGGTTCAGGGACCTTGAACTTCAGCAGCTGGAGGTTAAAAAGTTGGCAACATGAGTGCAGGATGATGCAGGTAGCTGAGAAGTGATCAGTGCAATATGATGATTTTGCATATTATTGCATGCTATTCTTGGACGATTTGAACCTGCACGAAAGTTCCCCCGTGCCACCAAGATTATCCAAGATGTGCTTGTTTTCAGGGCTGCCTTAGCACGTGCCAATGCCATCAAGACTCTCCACGCCTCCAGAGATAGAGCTTGTGCCGCCTGGCGCTGGGGTTTGTCAGCAGATACAGGGCAGAATGATTTGGGGCCACGTGACACAAGTTGCAACTGCTCTGCCGTAAAGAGATGGATGATTAGTAGAGGGGACACCATGGTGACCCCATTAAACGTCCAATAGTCATGCCCAAAAAGATAGGAAAATGAAATCCCACGAATTAATTTCCTATCTTTGTGGGGGTTGCCATAAATTTTGATAAATGGCTCTATTCCCAGCCCATTTGCTGCCCATTCTTTTGTACTAAGGTCTTCTTTTTGCAGGGGCATTGCGGCTTGGCGTATCTTGAAATGCTGACAAGTGCTCCATTGAGTCATAATGAGTAATTAGTCATGTTATACATTATACACATATGTGCAAATTATACACACATCCACATGATAACATATGTGTCTAAGGACTTTTGATTACGTATGTCATCTTGCATGCACTCGCTTTCAGATAATACCAGTCATGCAAAGTAATGATGGCAGATAAACACTGTTCGAAGTTCTAAAGATGGATAGAGCAAGAGTGATGAAGCCAATTTCAGAATCATTTTGATCTGGCTGCAATCTTATGCCAAACAATGTCCCGGCATCCTGGAGCGGCCGCCAGGCAAGCTGTATTCCAAGTGCACCAATTTTCATCCTTCAGATGAGGCCGAGAAGCAGCGATCCCTGGCCAGGAAAATTTTGAAAATCGCAGATGGCCAAACTCGAGAGAGAGAGAGAGAGGGATTAGCAGCATAGAAGGGGTGGCATATACAGATCTAAGACAAGGAATCTAGTGACTAGTGTTCTGTGCCTGTCTATGGCCAAAAGGCCAAAAGCATAAGATATCGGTGAGATGCGGTACGGCAATAGCAGCACCACTGCACTATCCCATTCTCCATCTCCCAAAACTGTTGACCAAGGATGGCTTGATGACTACTTTGCCACGAAGTGTATGCTGGCAGAGTGGGCTACTTACTCTCTTCATCTCTCTTCAAAACAATGATGTAATTGTGGAGATGAGTGGAGATACCCTGAGATACCCTGAGATACCCTGAGATACCCTGAGATACCCCAGTTTCAATGGGAGTATCATCTTCATCAGGGTATCATTCCCGGTGTTTCCCTGCCGAGGCGATGTACCACACCAGCACCTTGACAGCAACGACCAGCAACCGAGCAAATTCTATAGCATCTATAGCAGTTCACTGAATATAACTGATGATAACTGATGAAACCCTGATGATGGATCTCCAACAAATCTCCAATATATCCCAAAAATATCCAAAAGTTTCCAAAAATATGTCAAGATTCCAAATGATTCCAAAAATATACAATGATGTTCAATGGCAGTTTCATGGACATCATTGGCCGCAATGATCATTGGCCGCACGAGACTCACAGTGACTGCAAGGCATGCCTCTACAACCACCCAGGGCAGGTGAGAGGTCAGCCACCTCCAGGGGGAACCATCGAAGATGCTGAGCAGCAGGCGCCCCGGCTCCAGCGTCGAGTTCACTTTATGCCTTTATGAATAGATATTAATAGACATGCAATGACCTAAATAGAACATGTCGTGTATATATTCATTCTATCAATCAATCAATCTATCTATCTATCTATCCATCCATCCATCCATCCATCTATGTGTATATATATATACACATGTGCGTGGCTGTATATCAATATACATGTGTATACCTAAATGTGTATTTTCCCGCCTCAAAAGTGCAGGACGCCCAGGTCAAGATGGAGAAGGCCCAGGGCCCCGCGTTTCTGCCACGTGCTTCGTTGGAGCTTAAGGAAGCAACAGGAACCAGGAAATACCCCTGTGGAAAATCACCATTTTTTTATGGGTAAATCAACTATAAAGACTAAAAATGGCAATTTTGAATAGCGAACTGTTAGTTTACCAGAAGGTAGTGGAAGCACATGGCACTGGCAGGTACAAAGAGATAAGCTGAAAGTGGCACAGGACACGCTGCATGTGCCAACATGTGCCAACTGCAGAAAGGGACAAAATTGGGACTCAAAGCATTCTACGAACTGGAAACTGGAAACTGGAAACTGGAAACTGGCTGTGTATGGCTGTTTGGTTTGCATGTTTGTTATGTTTTTTGGGAGTTTCACAAGATAAATCAGTATTAGCAATATTCAGCAATCTGCTGTTGGGAATGCGGCTGCAACTTCGGAAGCATTGCTGGAAGGAGACTGCCATGAGCAAAAACAAATCAGCCCCTTGATGGAAGATCCGGAAGGGGATGGTGTCCCAGAAACCATGTGGGTGTGTTATGAATTGTATGGCACCCCAAATCCAGAGGTTTATCACCTCCCGGATTTTGGAGCCATGTCCATATATCTCGGTAAATTATAACGACCTCACTGCGACCTCACTATAATCATGGTTAGTAAGAGGAATCATCCCAAAATGGCCTTAATTCAGTTCAGTGAATTATTATAATTTACCCAGATATATGTCCATATCATATTATTGCACTTATAGATCATATGTCCCACTCATATCTCGCTATGTCTCCATAACACGGTTAAAACCACTTATCGATTGATGATAGATTATGTCCCTACAACATGGATTATATAACCACTATAAACCACTACAAACCACTATAAACCACTATAAACCACTAGAGGTTTTCTTTTGCCTCTCAAACGCAGGATGTGAAAACCGTTCTATTCCGCACTAAGGATGAGAAGCCGCAACACCTCAACGAGGCGCCATGCAATTGTTGGATGCTGTTAAATACATATTACCCACATGGATCCAAAAAAAAATGTCAAACAAATGGATGATTTTTTGATATGTTCCAAATGATGTTTTTTTTTTTTTGATTTTGTGGATTCAAAGATATTCCATGCTCCAGGCGGCCTCCACCGCAGCCATGAAGCTGGGCTTGGGCCCACCGGAGCCGCCAGGAGGTGGGAACGGAAAGACATGGATGATGTATGGATGATGTATGGATGATGTATGGATATGAGTGCATGTTTCCAGGCAGCTCCAAACCAATCCAAATCATGCATATATATACACATATGCATACACATATTGTATGCGTGTTTCGATTCTATCATCAACAATGATGCCAGGTGCAGCGCCCGAAGCACCTGGGCAACTTGGATTGGATTCATTTCCACGGTGATTTGGACGGGATTTGGGCGATCTTTTCCAATGATGATAAGCCCCCAATCCATAGCTGGGAAAATGACAATATATATATATATATATCAATATATAAAAAATGATTGGCACTTTCCAATGATTACAAACTATGATACAGTAATACATGTCCAACATTGATATAGTTTACGATAGTTGACCATTTTTTCCAATGATGATAAACTATGATAAATTGTGGGATGGATAATGGATGTTGGAAAACCATCCAGGAAAGCGAAGACGGGCATGATGGTTATCAGTGTGATATCAGCAATTGAAGGCTGGATAGGGACTGAAGGGTGAATTACATTGTTCTACTCTTGCATTGATCATGGTTGGCTCAAGTTTGGTTCAAGTTGGCTCTTCCCGTGCATTCTTCATCACCCCACTTCTCCAGCATGTGGCGCATTATCGCAACTCTGTGCCTCACAGCCGTGGCGGAGTTCACCCCCGAGCAGTTGGATAAAATGTCGTCTTCAATCCAAACCACCGCAGATCAGTTGCAGGACAAGGTGGTTTCGTTGAGCAAGGATATTTTGCCATTGAGCTTGAAGATCAACAACTTCCCCACCCAAATGCTCACTGCAAGTGATGAGGAGAAGGCTGCAATTCAAAAGGGTTTAGAGGCGACCAAGACCCAAATTTGCGGCTTGGTGGATTCCTTGAGCAAGGTCCAAGCCGAGGTGCAAAAGGATTCCGCGGACGCCAAGGACACCGTGGCAAAGATCCAGGCGCAAGCGACCGACATGGCCGGTGACCTGGAGAAGTTGAATGATGGCCCCACGATGCAGCACTACCTGGGCAAGTTCCAAAAGGCCATCGGAACCTTGGACTCAGCCGCCACGTCTGCGGCGACTTACACGGGAATGACGGCCGCGTGCAAGGAGCAGGAAGCCACGTCTCGGTTGTACCTCCAAATGGCTCCAGTGTCCAGTGTCAAGTTTCATCTCCCCTCAGCTCTCCTGGGTGCTTTGGGTGCTGCGGTTCTTGGAGCCGCCTTTGTGATCTTCCGCACCAAATCCGCCCGCTCACCACTGGCACTGATGGAGGAGGGCACCTTGGAGTGAGAGGAGTGGGCCACTCTGAGCCAGTGCATCTTCGATGTTTTGGCAGCGTTGCGACTCCTGGGCAGATGTCCCAGGGGATGACAACTGCTGATGGCTTTAGCATGGAGCCCCCTGCTTCCCGTTTCAATATGTTTCAATGGTGAAGCCCTGCGGGCACTTCAGCAAAAAAGTCCACGACATCATGACATCATGTATGATTTTCGCACCGCAGTATTCAATGTTCGATGTGTCATTGAGTCCTTTGACGTCGCTGATGTAGTTGCTTTGGGATTTGGGTTTCTTTGCTGCCCTCCACTGCCCACATTTACCTGTTTGGCTCAGGTCTGGAGACGCTGATGAGGACCCTATGGACGCAGAGATTCGAAAGATGATGGAACAACAGCATCCTGGCACGTTAGCCAAAGAATCGTGGACCCGTGCGCCGTGTGTAAACAAAGTTTCTGGCTAATGATAAACAGTCAAATGATAAACAATCATTGTGGTCCCTTTTGATCGATGAGCGATGCTGAGCGGTTGCGGTGAAATCTGGTGAGAGCCTGAGCCATGAGGCAGCAGGAATACCAAGCGAAGCAAATGGACAAAAACAACGCTGGCCCCACTGCTCCTAGTCCCTTGGCAAGTCAATGAAGGAGCTCCTTAAAGACCTAACAAATGCGTCATGTGTTACTTTAGAGCTCAACCTGCAAAGAGATCGACAAGCAGGCGAGTATGCACTTGGCGGGTGTACTTGTTGATGATTACAAACTAAAATGTGTTCAGATAAACATTCAATTCATGAATGTTGCTCTCGAATGATGTAGCTGTGTGATTGCTTTGTGTACATACATTGAGTATTTACATAGGGATAACGAGCTGGGATAACCCCTTGAATTTAAGGAGCTCTTTCATTGCCACACATTTTTAGACCTGTTGCTTTTGCTCCTTGGATACGCCTCCGTGTGTCTTGGTCAGAGATTAGATCAAGGCACCTTGGCACCAGCGTTTGAATTTTCCTAGCTTCGAATGTGGCATGCCGTCAGAACGCTGATAGACTGGTCTCCACAGCCTAACCAAGGATCGCCAGCGAACAGCCAACCTGACAATGAATTCGCACCCAGGGTTTTCATAGGGTCGGAAGCGCCTGCCTGATAGATGAGAAACTTTGCTAAGGAAACTATCTAGGTTGCCCCGTGCTGTAGCCATAGCAGCCAACCCTGAATGAATGGCATTGCCAACGTTGCGTATCTAACATATCTAAAGCATGAGCATGCAACCATATGAAAGTCGTGCCAGAGATCGATCCTTAGTTTGACCTTCCGTAAATCATGGTCTTTGGTGACAAGCTGCAAGCTCAGAATCAAAGTTATTGATTCTGAGGTGGTGGAAATGGTGACTTCAACAGTGGCCACCATGGAGGAGGTGGTGATGCCATGTCCAATGAGACTGGTATTGGCAGTAATGGATCCATGCACATGGGCGGTTACGGCGGCTGCGGTGCATGCACGGGTTGCGGAAGCTGCAGTCCTTTACCTCCCCCACCCATGCCAAGTGTCCCGGGGTGTGGTGGTGGATGCGGGTGTTGCGGTTGTGGCTGCGGAAGCTGCAGCGGATGTGGTAAAGGATGCAGCGGTTGCGGCCCCTGCGGTTGTGGAGGGTGCCCCTGTGGTGGCTGTGGATGTGGATGTCCAAGTGGCCCAAGTTGTGGATGCTGTGGCCCTTGTGGATGTGGCAACTGCGGTGGCAACTGTGGCTGTGGTCCTCCCTGCGGTCCTCCTTGTGGTCCGCCACCCTGTGGTCCACCACCTTGTGGTCCACCACCCTGTGGTCCGCCTTGTCCTCCGCCATGTGGTCCACCCTGTGGCCCTCCACCATGTGGTCCTCCCTGCGGTCCTCCCTGTGGTCCTCCACCATGTGGTCCTCCTTGCGGTCCTCCTTGCGGTCCACCATGTGGTCCTCCTTGTGGTCCTCCTTGTGGTCCCGGCTGTGGCCCTGGCTGCGGCCCCAGCTGCGGTTGCAGCGGATGTGGCGGATGCGGAGGATGTGGATGCGGCGGATGCGGCGGATGCGGCGGATGCGGCGGATGCGGATGCCAGGGTGGGTGTGGTTGCGGAGGCTGTGGTGGTTGCGGTTGCAAAGGCGGTGCTTGTCCCAACATGGGCGGCAAAGGGATGGGCATGGGAAATTTGGGTCCAGCTGGATTGATGATGAATTCTGGCTGCCTGAGTCCAGCCGAGGAAGCTATGATGTCAAAGTCAATTACTGAGCTAAAGTCGCTAATAACATCCCTGGGTGGTGTTATACCACCACCTCCCTACCTGAAGCAAGACTTGGCCCGACTGGCAGCATCACTCTCTCGTAACTGATGGCCGCGCTTGGTTTTCATTGTCTACGTTTGCGTTGAGCTGCCGTTTGAAAGTTTGACATCCATAGATTCGGCCGGATGCTTGTTTGCAGCCTATTGGATGTGATTGGTGACATGTTGTATTCGTATCATTCAACTATTAACAACTCCTGGGTTACCTGGATTCCAAGATCAGGGTTGCTGACAACAACTTCAAAGTGCCCATACATACATAGGATATCATAGGATCATATACGGGTCAAGTGTTTCAACGTTGCACGCAGGACTTGCACGGGAAGTGAAATAGCTCAGAGTTGGGAAGGGCTCACATACACACAACCACACAACTGACAACGTGAAAAGGGGTGACTTGGTGCCTAAGGAAATGGTCCTGCCATCAAGGGAGTGGTTGAGGCGGCAAGAAAGGTCTAGATTTCATTGAACGCTTTGGTGTCTAGATACGTCAACAAAAGTGTTTTTTTCATGCTAGTGCTGGCCATTGAATATAAACTGATAGTCTATGATATACTGTAAATTGCAACCTTCAGTTCCAAGATGTTTTAAGGCTATAATTATAAAGTGCGAAGAAGGTTTGTTTTATTTGCTGTTGTTTCTTGTTTGATATTGTATAGGGCTGACATCTCTAATCAAGACACCAGTTGCCACACAGTCAGTCTGGCACTAGAAACTGCCTGATGGAAGCCGGGGGCTGCAACGAGTTGCAACAAGCCCCAGCAGCCCCAGTACGCCCAAATGAAAAGCAGTTGGCTGGCTGGGACATCCCCGAACTAATTGGGCATTGAACCGGGATAATCAGAATCGACTACCCTCTGGTAATTTAACATAGCTATTGAAAATGACCATTTATAGTGGATTTTCCCATAATCAATGGTGATTTTCCATAGCTATGTTAATGTACCAGAGGGTATACATTGTTTACATGGGCCATTTTCCATACCTAAGTTGCCGGAGGTGAGGTGGAGAGAAGGAGAGAGTAGTGATGTCGGGTTGAGCAAGTTGATGAGAAGGCACTGATGCGTTTCATCAGCAAATGGGTGATTGACAATACTGGGGATTGACGGTTTGGAATTTGTGGATTTTATGATTTGAATTGATCTCGGGGTTATCAGATGTTATCAGTGATAAGTCGGCACTGATCATCATGGGTTAATGATGCTTGATGTTTTCAAAGCATGCAACGGTAGTGCGATGTTATGAAGTAGAAGCTATGCCAACAACAGTTTGGATCAAAAGGGAGATTTCGTCGAACTCGCTGCAGCTCAGAGTTGCTCAGGGACAATGGCAAGTAGTAGGGCTATCGATGAATCATGATCGACAAGCTTTCAAGACAACATCAATAACACAACTGACTGGAAGTAAATTATAGCCTAATCAGAGAAATCATGTTGGAATCCCATCAATGAATGTCATAGAAGTGTGCATAGGTACAGGATGGTACAGGTATTGCATATATATCATATATTAGGTCATCATAGGTCTATAGTACACATAGTACACATAGTGCGTGCAGCTGAATTATACAGAGCACCCTGCCGGGTCGCACTCGCTACACTCGCCATGTCCTACTCTCAGCGTGCCAAGAACGCGCCCACAGCAAAGGTCACTTCAAAGAGTAGCCAAGCTGCAGATTTCAGTGGCAATCCGGTGAGTTTTACCGCACAAAATGGGTGTTGTTTGTTCAATGTTTTCATGAAAAAGTTTTCACCGCAAGAATAGGCTATGGAACAGTGATGAAACACACTGGTTCACTCGGTTTGGAGGAAACATGAGGAAACACATATATAACACACACATATATATAAGATTGAACATCCCAGTAGTTTTTTGTTTGTTTGTTATGTTTTTATTTTTTCCGTGATGTCCACCAGTGGATTAATTGTATGCAGCATGCAGGACGAAGGGTTGGTTTTGCTTTTGTACTTGTAGGGTTGGTTGGCGTGCATGATGATTCTTCTATGGTCGAGTGGCCCAAACATCAGGTGCGCAAAAGTCCGAGCAGCCTGCACACACCAAGCCTTTCAAGTTTGAAAACGAGAAAGGCGCAGCAAGACTATTGGGGGTGGGTCGCAGCACTTCTCCTTTGCTTCGTAGATGATGGAATTGTGGTGGAGTTCAGCCTGTCAAGCTGTTCCCTTCTGTTCCATATGGATGGCCTTGGCAAGGCCGGGTTGAAAAACAAGAGGATGACTGGCGCCCGGGGAAGCGCATGAACATCACCGTGCGGGCCCTCGGAAAATGGGATATATATATAATATAATATAATATAATATAATATAATATAATATATATATGGCCTGCCATGGACCCTCCTGTACCTACTTGAAACCTATACCCACAGGCGCATAGAATCTACCTAACTATGGATATATGATATATCATATCCCCACATCTCCATTTGGAGGTTTCCTAAAATGGGGGCCCCAAAACCATTTTGATAGGATTTTCCATCATGAATCATCCATTTTGGGGTACCACCCATTTATGGAAACCTCCATTTGAATAGGGACCTTGATGAGAAACCTTCTAACTGTGGGGAACCCTATCTTCAGACAAACGCAATTTGGACTTGTCGAAAAAATCTTGGCCTCGGAGAAACATCGACAGATTGATTGGCTGCGCGACGCTGCGCGAAGGCCCAGGACACAGGCCGCATCCAGAACAAGACCATCGTGTCCACAGAAAGTCCAGTCCCTTGGAGCTGCAAATTCCCCAGCGCAGTAGCGATTGTAGATGATGGTTGGTTGTTGGTAGCCCAGGGGCAAGGAGAGATGCTGAAGCGTTCAAGATTCAGATACTATGGAAAACAATATCACGGGCATGTCATTAAACAATGCTTTCTGGCTCAGGATTTCAGGTCATTCTTATCATGCTTACGTGGTGGTTTAGACTACTATAGACTTTAGACAACAGCAACATCCACCACCACAAACCATCACATAAGTCATCAAGAGACCCATCAATTGTGACCCATTAATTCAATAAACACTATTACTAATTAACCCGTCATGTGCGCCCTTCTAAGAAACCCATCTCCTTTAACCGTGTTCAGAACTGAGGATTGGATGAAGTCCTTCTTCGAAAATAACCGTGCCTACTTTGAAAAGCAGAGCGTGGCACAGAAGCTGAAGAAGCAAGGTCCTCCAGGTGAATCTCCGGCAGGTGTCCCGAGCTCCGCGAGAGAGAAAGGCAAAAAGCCTGGCACACAAATGAAACTTGGGCCGCACCATAGCCATCCAGTGACTATCCAGTGACTATCCGGTGACTATCCAGTGACTATCCGGTGACTATCCAGTGACTATCCAGTGACTATCCGGTGACTATCCAGTGACTATCCGGTGACTATCCAGTGACTATCCAGTGGCTATCCAGTGGCTATCCAGTGACTATTGAGGGACTATCCAGTGACTATCCAGTGGCTATCCAGTGGCTATCCAGTGACTATTGAGGGACTATCCAGTGACTATCCAGTGGCTATCCAATGGGATCCATATTTAACCACTTTGGGGCCAAGGAGCTCCAGGAGTTTCCCAACCACATGATAGGTTGCCGTATGTTTGTTCCGTGGTTGACTCGTGTTGGCATAGGTTGGCTTAAAACAAATATGGAGACCCTGATGGAACCCCACAACTGGGGTGGAAGGTGTGTTTTCATGGTTTTTCCCCCTGTCGGCAGTGGCAATTCTGTTTGCTCTTTATATTTAGCCGCAGTTTCAGGGGTGGATTCATTCGCTAGATCCCAAAATCCCGATTGACAAAGCATTGGTTTTATTGTTGCTTCAGGCCTCACCGATGCGGGGGCATAATTAGTGAATTTGGCTAGAGTTGAGTCTAGAGAAAGAAATGCTGACTCAAGACATCATTGAAGGTTGAGGCCAAGACCGACCTCCTGGTCCTATTTCCAACATCTTCCAACTGATGTTCTTTGCTTTCACATTTTGCGAAAATGATAGCAATCTCCAAACAGTCAAGGACTTGTGATGAAACTGGCATTCTCTTTTCTCAGACAGTGGGCTCAGCGTGCCTTGGCTGAGCTGGTAGGGTATGTCTCTTTGGTTTTGCACCATGACATGGCATCAATTTGTTTGGAAATGGGGTATGCCAACCAAATAGCAAAAAAGAAATGGCTATTTGAAGAATGGTGATTCACCAATGGTTTTAGAGGTACCTCATTTTCAGACAAGCCCATGTGTTTTCCTTTGTCTCAGTTGTAAAAGAAAAAGCAGTAGCAGACAGCACAGAATTGGTCGCATTCAATGGGTGAAGAGAGTTACCATCAGAAGTCCTCCAAAATTGAGGTGGTGGTTTGGGTCCTGGCAGGTTGGATGAAGATGTCTTGGGTTTCCCTTCAATGCTATCTAGAAACAATGGGCTGGTCATTGGTCACAGCTAAGGAACAGCCCAGATTGGATGGACAATCCATGGAAACCACCAGCTGCAGCACACACTCCCCGGCGAGTGGGTCAGAGAGAAGCTTGGCAGTGAAACAGTTGTCGCAAGCACTGGGATGGGCCAATGGGGCCTGCGGATTGTCCGAAGTGGTGTGGTCCACTTGGATACGGGCACGCTTTTCCTCAAATGTTGAGCCAAGCTGTTTCAAATCTGAACAGGTGATCAGATGGCAAGAGGAGCCTGTAGGTCTTGTTTCGCTTGGTTTTGCATCCATCCAGTGCTCAGTCTGGGCATGTTTGCTGAGGCTGGAATAGATAGGCGCTTTCTGGGTGGCCGGCGGGTGGTGCCTGGGTGGTGCCTGGGTGAAGTCAAGTCACCCCCTTGCTAAGGGATTGCCATTGGAACTGGTGGTCCTCCATGTAATGCTTGCTGCGTGGCATAAAAAAACTAATTGCAATATATTGCAATGTGGTAGATCATGGAATCATGGTAAGCCCAACAAGATACTTCCAAGTGGGGATGGATGAATCATAATTATATTTACATGTATATATTTATGATATGATATGTATATATATAATATATATATATACACATACACATATTTATACAAACCATTTATGATAAGATTCGGGATTGCCGGGAAGGGCCTATCATTGGGACCAGATTCGATCTCTCTGTTGGTGTTGTTGGATCAGCACCTTGCAGGCACACAGCGAATCCCACCCCTCGGGCTAAGAGCACCTTGGCATAGCCGCTCCAAGTCTAAGATGTCTAAGTGGCGCTGTGGCAAACTGGTAGGTTGCAAAATGGTAATACCCATGGGTCCATGGGTATGTGTTTTTAATGGTTTGATACCCCCAGATTGGGTAGGTAGGGCATGATAGGGCGAGGGGTGTATGATTGGGTGACGTAATATCATTCAGACTACGCACTTAGAACATGCAATATGGAGGTTTCCAATCCATGGGGGTACCTCCAGTTATCATCCATTTTCACAGGATTTTCCATCATAAACCATCCAGCTATTGGGGTACCCTGATGACTACGGAAACCTCCAGCCCTATGCTTGATGTTGGATGTGCATCCCGCAACTGGCTACAAGGTGATCATGTTGTAACACAATTAGAAATGGGAGATATATCCCACTGATACCCACTTCTCTCATACTTAAACCATTGCAATTCTATCCACATGATTTAAAATCAACTTAGATATATATAATCGTAGAATATATACATAAGAATAATGATAATAATAATAACAATAATATATTTAGATGCACATATATATATATACATATTATGTATAACTATTTGTAACTATATTTATTTATCTATCTATCTTATCTTATTGTATCTTATCTTATCTTATCTTATCTATCTATCCTAACTATCCTAACTATCCTAACTATCCTAACTATTCTAACTATCCAAACTATCCTAACTATCCTAACTATCCTATCTATCCTATCTACCCTATCTATCCTATCTATCCTATCTATCCTATCTATCCTATCTATCCTATCTATCCTATATATCCTATCTATCCTATCTATCCTGTCTATCTTATCTATCTGATCTATCTTATCTATCTTATCTATCTTATCTATCTTATCTATTATCTATCTTATCTATCTAATCTATCTGATCTATCTAATCTATCTAATCTACCTAATATATCCTATCTATAATCTATCTAATCCATCTTATCTATCTAATCTAATCGCATCTAAATCTAATCTAATCTAATCTAATCTGTTTGTCTATCCATTTATCTATCTCATCTATCTCATCTATCGCATCTATCTCATCTATCTTATCTATCTTTTCTATCTCATATATCTTATCTATATTATCTATCTTGTTTATCTTATCTATCGTATTCACCTTATCTATCTTATCTATCTTATCCATCTTATCTATCTTATCTATCTTATCTATCTTATATATCTTATCTATCTTATCT
>Ga0126342_10001046_pt1 | contig 36339 bp, 34 predicted proteins | sample Cyp1metagenome_FD_92528 | JGI IMG/M metagenome (GOLD analysis project Ga0126342, IMG submission 92528) | Coral microbial communities from Lord Howe Island, Old Settlement Bay, Australia - Cyphastrea 1 metagenome | ecosystem: Host-associated > Invertebrates > Cnidaria > Coral ... | reverse complement strand
CACCCCACCCTCACCCCACCCTTCGTGATGGTGTGCCCACCTTGTTTTGCAAGAGCTAGTGGACGTTATCATCCCTCCCCACCCCCATCCCCACCCCACCCTGCGTGGAGTGTGCTGTCTTGGTTTGCAAGTGTTAGTGAACGTTAACATCCTGCCCCACCCCACCCCACCCCCACCACACCCTGCGTGAAGGTGTGTTCCAGAAGCAACTTTCCCCAGTGGTATGAACAAGTAGGATTAGGTAGGGTCGAATGTGAACCGCTAAAGGTTTGTTTTTTGCTGTAAGGGTTGCTGATTTTGTTATATTTTGTCCAGGCTAGGGTCGAATGTGAGGGTGTGTGGTCTGAATTGGAGTAGGGTCGAATGTGAGACTTCGGTAGAGTCGAATGCGAGGTCTTTACCCTCACGGCGGGTTGGTTCAATTCCCATGATATTCACCATCCATGGTGAAAATAGTCTTGATCTATCCCCACCGTTTGCCGGCTTTAACAAACGTCGTTGAACAACGCACGAGGTGCAACGTCGTGACACCTTGAGAGCCACCTTCCAAGCACCTCGGGCTGCTGGTTCTAGATTGTTTTTTGGAGGGGGATATTTAACAACGTGTAAAATCATGCAAATGGGGTCTTATAGATCCAATTAAATGAAGTTAGACTCACTTACATTGAATTAACATTTTAGTTGAATTTACATCCCAACAAACGGATGATTGTTGAACCACCAATTGAATCGATTGAAGAAAGTTGAAACTACCCAACAGTTTTGAACCAGCCAAATATCAGCTCGTGTGACCAAAATGAGGTTTGGCAAGAAGAAATCCGACGGCAAGCAGAGGCCGTTGGGATCCCGCAGCCGAGTTCCCGAAATTCCCAGGTTCGTTGGAAAAGGATCCCTGGGAATTCCAAGCTTGGGAATATCAGGATATATCAGGATAATCTTGGATAATCAGAAGTTTTTATCATGAATTTTCTGATCCTTTCCAAAATAGGTTTCTTTCAAAAGCACAACAGACATACGGCAACGACATTTAAATATGTGGAGGGCGGGCCAGACCGCGAGGCCCCTGAGGTAGTATGAAATACCAGTTCGTATATTTACTGTAAATGTAGTTACCGTATGTTTAAATGAATTGGATTCCGTATGTTTAAATGGCCGCGCGGGCCAAGGAAAACCTTCCCGGAGGTAGTCTAAAATAACTGTTCGTACATTTAAAATATTTAAAAAGTCCGTATATTTAAACGTAGTTACCGTATATTCTCTTGACTTGGGGTCCCCAACATGCTTTGAGATGCTTTGAGGAAGTTCCGGAAAGTTGCAGGATTCTTAAGTTTGAAGTAACCCCTCTGAGATTTCCCGGGAAAGTCTCCCCAAAAAAGTGTAAGGCTTCCAAGGAAATCTCCCCTCAAACCAAAGGAAACTCCGTGAAACTCCCCAAGAAATTCATCTGCAAGACTTCCTTTGAAGTTCCCTTGAAATGTTTGGGGGTCGTACGTCTTGTAAAATAACATGAAATAGATCCCTGCTAAAATCTGTCAAGGAAAAAAGTTCCCGATGTTTTTTGAGCTGTTTGGACATTTTTTCTTGGACGGTTCGGTGCGGGAAGCGCATCTCTATGGTGTTTGCTCTCGGGGTGCCCCAGGCATTGCAGAAGGAGCGAATCAGCCAAAGTGCGCGTGATTCGTAGCCTCTAAGTTTCACCAGTGATGAAAATCCATGGAACTCTCCATTTCTAGTGGGGCAATCGTCAATGGTGGATGTTCAACTGCCTTTCAGGTACTCTGGATGCTGCTCAAGCATCAGAGGTGCCGATGCTGCTGGCCAATTGTAGCTTACATGGTTTTGGTCGTGAGGATTTGATTTTGAGAGGTCATTCTGGATGTTTTTGTTGATGTATTTACAGGCGTTTTCTGTACTGACCTCATGTTTTGCCAAGTTTTCCATGACAGATGTGGCACGACTGTCAGGTTCAATGCCAGCTTCGTCGTTTGGCACCTCAGGGCCGAATTTGGAAGTTTGCAATCGAACATTTGAATAAAATCACATGGTAATCAAGCACGGTTAGCTGGGAAATCCCCTATAACTGGATATGTTCGTGGGAACATCATCAAACGAAAAGAGGGGATGTCCCAATCGCATACATGTCAGAGTTTGGCGTTGTATTTATGATAATATTATATATATATATCATTCCATGAAGTTGTGCAGCCATCCATCCCAGTAGCTAGTACCCTTTGGGCAGTGATGGCAAAGCCATGTTCAGGATATTTCATAAGCCATCCCCAGTTTTTTGTTCCCAGAAATGGATGTTTTTTGTTCCCATCCCCTCATTTGGAGCGGACGTTCCAGGCGAGCTTGAGAAGTCCCGCGCAGCGGAAGAGGTCCTCCACACACAGGGCTGATTGCTGAACTAGGGATGGACACAGCTATCAGCGGCTATAACCAATGGTTATGCAGGCGGTTGTACCCCAATGGTTTTTTCAGCAAAAACTTGACGATGGACAGATTGACATTGTTGCAGGCTTGTTGTTCCGTTCCTGTGGGTTGTGGGTAGCTGCCCAAAATTTCCTTCCCCAAAAATTTGCTGTTTTAAGTCCGCAGTATTCCCCATGGTAATTTGCCATGTATCGGTTGTACACCCAACTTTCAGACAAAGCCAAATCATGTTGTTGGTTGATATCCCCAGTAGAAGTTGTTGATCAAATGGTTGGTTAAATGTCCATTCATTGTTCGTTGGATACCCGCTACGGTTGGGCCTCCCCCAGTTCCGGAGCAATCTTCAGAGGCTGCAACAGCGCAGGCTTCATCCACGAGAATGGCAACTTGACAAACAAAGATGGGGGATACCCCAATATGGTTATTTCTTACAAGGAAAATGATGTCGAACCGCTGGATTTTAGAATTTCCCCAAATTCTTCCAACAAATCCATGTTATTGCTTTAGATCGCTTTAGTCACTTTAGTCTGGACAATTTGTCGAAACAAACCGACTTTGCCATACATGAATTTGCGCTGAGAAGCCTAGCCTTCGTGTGACACGTCGATGGGCAGGAAGAGCTTGGAAGGGTTCCTTGATCTTCACTGTCAAAAAAGGTGTGGTGTACTCCACCCGTAAATTGCATGGCCAAAGAACCTGAAAGAATTCAGCACTGATGCCAACTTATCATGAGAATTTTGATAGGTCTTGCCATTTGTGGCTACAGGTCCTAGGTCGTGAGCCTCCTAGTGGCAGCCAAGGCCTTACACGTGGCCGAAGAGGAGCTTGCTCGGTTGAAAGCTGAGCTGGCGAGCAGCAACCAGCTGCTCCAAGTGAAGCAGGCGTGGAAAAAAGCCTGGGATGAAGGTAGGCGGGCTTGTCAATGGTGAAGTGTAAAAGCAGTATGGATAATCAAAGATATCAAAGGACATCAATGAATCTGAGATCATCTGAATATGATACAGATATGGGTATGGATCAATACCTATTAATACCATGTTTAGTGGGTTATTCACATCCATTTTAACCCAGCTATTTTGATGTGAACAAAAAAGGGGTACTATTGGTTTTGACACACTGCCATATTGATACACTGTGAGTGATTTGTTATGTCCCAAGGTGAGGAAAATGTGAGATGAAAATTCCAAGGCTTAAGGGATGAAAAACCCATTTCAGCTGGAAATTTGACCCCAGTTCCACATAGTTCCACTAGGCCCTAGCTACTATCTGTATCTATAATATATCTATATCTATCTATATCTATCTATTATCTATCTATTATCTATCTATTATCTATCTATCATATTTCATCATATTCCCATCATGTCCAGACTCATTGGCTTTACCATAGCCGCAGGCACAGGTTGTGGGGCCCGTGGCGACCGCTACAGCGGATCCAGTGAAGGAGTCACAGAGGTCCAGGTGCCGCTGAGCAAGGGGCATCAACGGCCACTGTTTGAGGTACACAAAATTGGGAAAGATGGAAGCGATATGTGGGTATTGGTGAAATTTGGGCACCCCAATAATTAGATGGTGAATACTAAACATGTGTATGTATATATATATATATATTTGGGAGTCGCTCTAAAGGTCCATGTAGGGGTTTTTAATTGCCAAGGCCGCCGGGTTTCAACATGAGACCCCGCGAAAGTTTTTTCTTAGTTCGCGTTTTTTTTTTTTGGCAAAAGATTTAGCGAATGATTTTAACATGAGATTTCCGCGAGAGATAAACATTGGGTTCGCGAAAGATTCGCGAAAGTATGGTTTTTTTTTGCGAAGAATGGCCGTTTGCAAATAAAGGATTTGGAAAAAACGCAATAAATAAATATATAAATATAAATATATAATATATTCAGATCTGTGGTCCCTTCTGGGGCTTAAATCTTGACCCATGCCCATGTAGCAAATCAATATATATATATGTATACACATTGAGGTTGAGGGAACGATATATAATCAAACAGCCGGACTTCTAACGACCACAACGTTTGGTTGTCTAAGGGACAACCCTAGAGTGGGCCAACAGTTGAGGTTTCAGAGTATGGGAATGGCATGGGGTGCCCTATTTTCAGATGAACACTTCTGGTTGGTTGGGGTTCCATGAATGTCTCATTGAGGTAATTTCCCCAGATCCTAAAACATCGGGTTTGAAATGGTTCTAAAAGTGTGTTTCTCCAATTGCAATTTTTTGGAGTTTCATATTAGTTCTCAGGGGCGCAGCGGTGTAGCATCATCATACCCAGGCAACTGACAGATCTCAGTATCAAGTTGGCGCGAGCAGAAGCAGAGGTGTCTGAGGTTAAGTCGCAGGCATGGAAGCTGATGAAGCTGGTTAGGGTGGACAGTTGATGATGAATCCATGGTGCGTGGGCAACCTTGGTGAATATTGGGTGAATATTGGGCCCCATGTTTGTTGGTGAGATCTCCAAATTTCTGGTGATTAGAATCTATACTGTACGTGTTTGGTGGTTGAAACATATGATACTCCCCATGTTTCTAGGCGAAAGTTGCTGGTGAAAACCATTTTTGGAGGCGAAATCGTGTAAGAATCACCATGTTCGCTGATGAATTCTCACTTGCTTATACTTGCTTGGTGATTAAAAATATGTTAAAACCTCCATTCCTGAGGGTCAAAACTTCCATCTTGCAAGTTGCATCCCTATGAGGGTACGTTGTTTCTTGGGGAAATCAATTTGTTTCTTGGGGAAATCAATGATCTCCAGTCTTTAGGCCTTAGGCGCTTCCTGGTCAATATATGGTATGGATTTAGATTTATGATGATCTATGATGATCTATGAGGATCTATGTGGGTTTTGGATGGTTTTGGTCATCCCACCATGAAATTGAGAATCTGCAGAATCCCCAAGAACTGGCCAAAATCCCAAGCAGGTGGAACCTTTGACAGCACAGCTGGGGATGGCACGGGGGCAGTTGGAGGTGGCCTATGGCCTGCTGAACAAGGAGAAAGGCAGGGTCATGTGGGGGGTCAAAAGTGTGGGAAAAGCGCTGAAAAATGCGGTTTGGAAGAGGATTGCCCAATTCATTTTTTGGGGGGTCACTGGTGAAATTCGGCTGTGTTAGTTGTTCCATGGTCCTCAAAACGATTTACCTCAAAGCCTGCTGTGTGTGTGTGTGTCGATTGGTTCCCTAGTTTTGAGCTATACCTAAATGTTGAAGGAAACATTTGGAGAGAGAGAGAGAGAGATGCCATTTGTGCGACTAACCCATCGAATTGTTGAGGTGACATCTTTGAACCAATCATAACCAAGCCCAACTGAAATGGCTCACCATGATTTTGCAACCCAAACAAGATAAAGGTTGGATGTGTTCAAATCCGAAGAATGACGTGACTAGCCATGAAATTCCATTTGTGTGGTCATCCACGGTCCCCCACTTGGCCTTGTCAGGCACTACACGAGATCGCGACTTGGCCGTCACACACTTGTGGCAAGTCTTGGAAAGACTGCAAGAAGTACCTCATCCAGTTACCTGGATTTGCTATTGGGCTAATTTCGTTCTTTGGCTCCACCAAACAAGAAAAAACTACCGGGAAGATAGTTGATTCTTGATAGGCACTGTTTTAGATGTTTTGGACCCCGGATCGCATTCTTGTCAGGAAGAGAAGAACGAGAAGAAGTTCGGTCTCAGCGATTCGCCGAGTGCGATGAGTACACCCAACATCCAGTCGTCTTTGAGTCTCCCGAGTTTGTCTTCTGCATCCTCTCCCAGTGTGCGCAGTCGTAGTAAACCCACCAGTGGAGGACCGGAGCCTTCACGGGAACGGACAGTCCAGCGGTGGACTGCTCCATGGTCATAGGCGCTGATCCACGGGATTCCAATGGTTTCACAGCTCCAATGCAAAGCATTGTTGAACCCCTGGAGTCGGGAAAAAGGTGAACGATCAATGTATGATTGGAAAGTTGCACGGGGATGGGTCAACAGTGGATGCCCCAAAATTGGATGGTTAATTTCATATAAATGTAAATATAATAATATATGTATATATATGTATATATATATATGTGTGTGTGTGTACTTGTAGTAAAGTAGAAATTTCTCAGAAAAAATCGTGGGGTCTAATTATTTAAGTTTTACACATCCCAGACAGATGTTTTGTCGGCAAACAGTCGGCACACGCCCAAGGCAGCAACTGAGTTGCAGCATGTCCTGCCAGGTTTTGCAAATGCCAAGATCAATGTGAATGCCATTTGGATGGAAGGTAACAAAGCCATCATCCATTTTCAATTTCCCGCAGCAGAGTCGCAGTCTTGAGATGTCGCAGTCGATCAGGATCAAGTTTCCAGATGATTGGCATCCCATCAGTCGCGCAATTCCATGTTTATCAGTTTATAATTCCGATCATATAACCATATATAACCCCCAGCATAATTAACAAAAAAACTTGGTTTGTATGTCAGTTGATCATTGGTTAGTATACTCCCCAATTGTGTTTTTTCACGCAAATCCTGAAAGAGGTTGGGTGACCATCTCCAATATACCGAGCTTAGAGCATGCTTCATTGGGTGAAAAAGACTTTCCACATGGAGACAAATTCCCAGTGCTGTGCTGCACGGATGCATTCAGACAGATGAGATAATTAGTTCCACCTCACTGTCTGGGCATGCACCATGGATTCTCTTCTCAGGAACTTGTCCTGGAAGAAGTTGAAGATGTCTTCTGTGGTTTGTGGTATCAAGGATTTGTTCGATCTCTACAAATGGATAATGATCCCCAATGTCTTCAATGTTAGCAGTTCCGAAATGTTCCAAACATGTTTAGCGGATTTTCGCAGTCCAAAAAAATCGTTGGATAGTTCTTCTTCCAGGACCCGGAACTGCAGAAGTCATGTATGTCGAAGCCAGTCCTCAGCAGCGACTAAATTGGCGCCGGACGGGGAACAGATGAGTTTTGCCCAGATTCTGATGGCTGCAACCAATCACATAGACAGCTCAAAATGTTGAAAGTAACAGAGAAATGCTGGATGATGGATTTAGGCTGTTGCTTTGCCAAAAAAAATGCTTCCAAGCAAGTTTAGCTCGTCCACTGCCGGGGAAGTTCGGCGGCACGCCACGAAGTTTGCTGAGAGATCGCTATGCAAAATGCTGTCTACGCTGTGAAAGGCGTTGTGCAAAAGCCGCGCAGCTTGTGGGACACAGGCCAGGGCTCAGCAGGGATTGGAATTGGGCTGCTGTGAGATTCAAACTGATTCAAACTGTCTACTCAAACTGTCTACGCTCCGGTGATCAAGCCTGGCGATAAAAAACGCCTGGTTGTAGATTTTCCAACAATGTAAAACCCATAAGATTCCGCCTTTGGCAGAGGCAAATCCTTGACCAGTAGTTTGGCCGAGGATTTGGTGCCTTACGGATTTCCCCAGGGATCATTCTGTTCCAGAAGACATCTCTGGCGAATGGTTTCAGTACCGAAAAGATTTAGGTCTGACTGAAACTGAGGTCAAAGGATAGATCCGGTCGCATTTCGGCTTCAGCAATGTTGGACAGACCTGACAAGTCATGTCAATAGGTTCAACTAGTCATCTGCAGCTGTATATGTAGTGCATGTATCTGCTTTTTTAGGTTGACTCACTAGTTTCGTTTGTTTTAGTTGTGTTCAAACAGCTGCCTATGATTTGGGTCGCATTCCCTGATGCGGTTTCCTGTTTGAGGATTTTGAGGCATGTGTTCGAAATCCAACTTGTTTCTTGATGCAAAAGTTGCCACCATGAAATGAAATCTGCCTAGACAGATGGCAATGGCACGCCAGAGAGGCCTGCTGTTGGAAAGTGATGGTTTCAGACCTGGCAAAGTCACGGCTGAAACCCTCTGGTAATTCTGGCTTTTACAAAAGTAAAAATAGTTATTGTGTGTTGTTGTGTGTTATTGTGTGTTATTGATAGATAGAGTTCCTATGAAAAATTGGGCAGTATCATTGCCAGGTTGGATTGCCAGATGGTACTTTTTTTCGACTTGGCCATGATTGTTTTGTGCGAACAATACTATGGGTCAATACCTATTAATACCATTTTTAGTGGGATGAACATCCGTTTACCAGCTATTTTGATGTTCACCAGGGGTACAAGGTTTTGACACACTGCCTTATTGGACTTGATAGTGTTCAACCTTCCCTTTATCAGACCCTGGAGAATAACAATGCAGCCGTTAGCACACTGAAAGCGGGATCATGTTGGATCATTTTTCATAGGGTCCCCATGGGTCCCCATTTTGCGAAACTCCACCACTGACTGGTGATTTCAGAGTGGCAGACCTGGCGATGAAAATCCACCATTTAGATCCATTTAGTTCGTTGATTGCCCCAGTAAAACTGCCAGCACATGGAGTTTCCAGCTCTATATATCCTTGGCTGATATGATCAACAGTGGTCGAAGATCCCAATGAGACGCATTGGAAAGCGGGGGCGTTTGATAAAATGGTAGTACCCCAAATCAGTCGTTGCACCATCGACTGGGGATCTTCATCCACTGCGAGGTCTGTGGCTTCGAGATGTGGTCACAGGACACCAAGCGATGTCTACCACTGGAGGAAGTACCACTGGCGAATGTTGGAAGCGAAAAAATACGCAGAAACAGCAGAAAATGTATCCTCAATCATTTGCCAGTGATATTCCATAATATTCCATAATGATATCATCATGATTAATATTAATATATGGTGATATCATCATTAATTCCACAATATTCCATAATCAGATGATATTCCTTAGTGATATCCTGGTCGAGTCTAGAGATCATGATTGGGTTTCAGCACCAGACTTGGATGCTTCGGGGGGGTTGAGATACAGCCCCATGATGCTACATGGATATGGGATGATAATGGATGATATAGGTCTAAATCTGGCTGTACCTCAATATTAGGTAATTTCTCAACCAGTTTCTTGCCAATGTTTACCATTTGTCTGTAGCGTGCCGATTTACATATTATATAATATTTACATATATATATAATTATATATACATATATATATATATTGTCGATCTAAAGGTCCATGTAGAGATTGTCTATTACAAAGGCCGCCAGGTTCCAACATGAGACCCCGCGAAAGTTGTTTCTGAGTTCGCGAAAGTAATTTGTTTTTGAGCGAACGATTTAGCGAAAGATTTTTTTAATATGAGACCCCCGCGAAAGCTAAACGTAGGGTTCGCGAAAGATTCGCGAAAGCAATTGTTTTATTCGCGAATAATGGCCGTTTGCAGATAAAGGAATTTAGATCAACCACCGTATGTATCATTTAATTACGATATATATATATATACATAGATATAAGATGATATAAACAATTGCAAAGACACATTTATGTTCCACAGATGAAAAGCCCATGTTATCCGGTGTTCATCAATCGCTTTAATGTTCATCTGTCATCAATCATCATAACCAATCAATTTTCATGTTCGTCCATCATCATCATCAAACAACATTTGGCCGTAAGATCCAATAAATTCTTCAAGAGTCCTGTATCATCCAATCAGGATATATCCGATCATACCCGATACGAAAACCACTCGACGTCACTCGAAATGGTGGTTATAAGGGTAACTATCCCAAAATGGCCATACTTCAGCTTGGAATACTTACAAATTATCCAGATTCATCATTTGTTGGTTATATCATGTTACTGTTCTACCCGCACTTTTGATGCAACCAACCACCCCATGGTGACCCCCCAAAGAACGAGGGTTTCTTTTTTGGGCGAATCTGAACATACACCACGCGGATTCATCGTTGATCCATTACCCTCCTGCCAAGATGGATGTGGAAAATCAATAACGATGTGGAAAACTAGTCTAGGCCAAAACATGTGGAAAATCCACCTACTTTGATTTAGACTAGATTCTTATCAAGTTCCGAAAGGGAAAACCATTGGTTTTCCAACGGCAACTTCCATGGTTTTCCACATGTTTTGGTCGGTTGAGCAAGGTAATCATCCCCAACTTTCATCCAGCCTCCATCTCGGCGAAACGCCAGGTACCTGGGATGCCGCGTGACTTGCCCATCGAATTTATGTGCAATCATTTAATGTATAAGATTCACGAGTATAGAGTAATATTACCCACAGACGCCGTGTGTTGCCCAGACATTGACATTGAGAATGTCGTGCTGTCGAATATATGATAGGAGAGATTGCAGAAAATACTGCGTATACGCAGTGTTTTCCAGTTTAGTTTTCAAAGTTTTCAGAGCCTAGGTTTTAGGGTTTAGGGTTCTAGGGTTTGGGGTTTTAGGGTTTGGGGTTTTAGGGTTTAGGATGTTGAAGGATAATGCTTGAACATGTTTAAACGCCATTTGAACCTTCCGGGCAACACACAGCGCCTGGCCGTAATATTACTCTCATTTAGTACTGAATATTGTGACTACACTCTTGTGTAAATTTAACAACATTTAGTAGTGTTGTGTAATATTACTCTCATTTAATCACAATTTTATGTAATATTCACGAATTGGATGTATGTATAGAGAGAGAGAGAGGAATACAGATGGTATGTAATTAATGTGTATGCGTGTATGTATGTATATATATATATATACGTACATTATATACCATGTTTTATACCATAGAAGTATCATAGAATGTTTGTTATTGCCCACGTGTAATTGGTATACCAGTATACCAAATTGCGGTAAGGCAAGGAGGCTGAGGAACCAAGGATAGTTACCGAAAAATTGGGGGCCAGACTATTTTAAGGCTCCGGTAGCATCAAAACTCTGTGTGAAAATCTGGCAACGTCCATAACAATCATGAAAATCATGAAAAGTCAAGAAACACCACGAAAACTCAAGCATGCAAAAGTGTCATAATATCTCATCTCCCAGTTTTTTCCCCCAGTTTTCCCATGGGTTTTGCTTCAAAAAACCATAGCGACTGTTGGTGAGGTTTCGACTGGCCGACTTTTTGGAGCTTGAGTGGGGAATCCCGGCCCGTTGGACTCGCGTTGAGCGACAGCGTTTTGGATCAAGATGGGAGGATCAACCAGCAGGTCACGAAGTGGTGTCAAATATCCAAGAATATCTATATAACAATCCAATGGTACAAATATCTAACAATCATTAACAATCAATCTAATGATTCTAATGATAAATAGCTAATGACCTATAATATTAATTAATATTATCTAATGATCATAGCAATGGATAGTCGCAACTGTCAAATATCTTTGAATCTAATGACAATAGCTAATGAACCGAGAAGAATATATCATATATTATATTATCTAGTAGTTATTTTTACAAGTATAGAACAATCTACTTGCTAGAATAATATCCAAGAATATCTAACAATTTAGAATGATGTGATAAACCCAATAATAACCAATCCCACCCACCGTGACTCGGGTGTTTTTTTGCATCATCTCAAACAGCGTTTTGCCCAGTAAAGACCAATGGGGGATGGTTTCTTATTGGGTTTACCACCGTATCATCTAGTCAGATTCGAATTAAATGTACCCTCTGGTAAACTAACATAACTATGGAAAATAACCATGCTATTACTGGGTAAATCAACTATAAATGGGCCATTTTCAATAGCAAACTGTGTGTTTACCAGAGGGTAAACAATATCGAATGATGGGTATTTCATCTAACCAATTCTACCATGTTTAGACGAAGTCCTCGGGCAGTGTGCGAAGCTTTTGAGTCCTGGGGGGCTTTTTAAAGCCGAGTACAACCAGCGGACGGTCATGGAGATTTGATTAATGTGGTATTAATCGAATAAACCTACCATTTGTATGGAAGGTTTATACCATACTGTTTCTGGTGTTATTGGGGATAGTCGATTATTGGGTTTACCACATCAATCAGAAGTTCTGATTGTTACTTGTGAAAACATATCTTGATAGCTATGTCAATTGTCCGGGATATGGGTAGAACCACCCAATTTTCCACCTTGGTCATCTTTGTCACGTCAAGTTCTTTGCGCAATGTTGGTTTTAATCGATAGGTCTGCGTGAATCATATCGACCTCATTGCCGGTCACTGGAATGATGTTTCGTAAGGGGTGGCTCTCCCCAAATGGTCATCCAAGGGTCAGCCAGGATCACAAGAACCTGTTTGGATTTTTGTTTGAGCATGTCCACTAGCCAACCACTTATGATTCCCAGGGTTTGTTGCTTTAAAGCCAATTGGGGATGAACCGTACCCTCCAGTTAGTGTATATAGGTGACATAGATATAGAAAAACCCCCACCATTTGTAGATCATGTTCCCTGGGAAACAACTGGTTTCAATATCATATTTGTCTTAATTAGTGTAGCACGTGATGCCGTTGCAGTGGATGGATTTTAGCAAAGTCCTAACATGGGATTTGTCCTGTGTAAATTTGTGCTATGTGTTAGGTGGGAGAACCTACGCGGTGACAAGGCCTTTTTAGGGGGAAGGGAATGGCCACAGCAATGGAATCTCCAATTCTTTTGGTTTCGCAAGTATTTTTACAGAGTCTGTGACAATTTCCCGAAAACATGATTTGGTACACTTTGAGGCTGCATAGATGTTGCACATGATGATGGTGGAAGTTTGATTCCAGCTTTCAGAATTCCCGGCTTGGTCTTCGCAGTTTGAAGTTTCCGCATTACACTGCTGTAATCCTGCTGTGTTCGTCACATCGTTCGTGTACAGATTGGATCATGGATATCGAGGCAACAAATGTGCTGGAGTTGGGTGCTGGCACCGGATGGCCAGGAGCCAAGTTGAACCCCCAAATCAGCACTGTACGAAGCCGCGCTGGCCGCCCTGGCTCCGAAAATTGACATTGTGTGGCTGATGTGGGCTTGTCTCGAAAAAATGGGGTTGGCCTCTTCTATAAAGCCTAGCAGCCTAGCCAGATTGATGGCTAAGTTGAGATGGTCCAGGTCAATTGGGTCTGGACCCAGCTTTCCCAGGCTTGGCATGACGCTGGCCCACAACGTGGAAAGCAGCACGGTTTGCCTCACAGAGCAGGCGCCAAACAGCATGATGGCTTAGTGAATGGTGTGTGTTATAGTATGTGTTAGGTTTTGTTGATGTGGTAAGGATATGTAAAGATAAGAATATCCAGCTAAGAATCAGCTGAATGATCTGTGGTGCTATAAAATGTGGGGAATGTAAGCTAGGAATCGGCTGGTATCCTAGCTAGCCTTTTATGGAGAATTATCGTTCTTCATAATGGCAGCAAAAACAACATCAGCTGATCCTGGTTCTAAGTGTTCTTCATCATCATCATCATCATCAGCAGCAGCAGCAGCAATAGCATCCCATAGCATCCCATAGCATCCCATAGCATCCCATAACATCCGATAGCCCGATAGCCCGATAGCCCGATAGCCCGATAGCGATAGCCTATAATGGATATTAATGGATATTAATGGATATTCATGGATATTCATGGGTTATAATGGATGATCATGGTATAGTGCTACTCGAATGATATCTACAAACCACAGTGGTACTAATATGTACTAAGAATACTACTCATAATATCTATACAATAGCAATCATCATCAGAATTAGTACCATGACCATCTCCATGACCAGGCAGATGGAGGCGTCTAGCCCTTGGTCGTCATGGGGGTACCCCAAATCAAGTCATGGATGGCCATGACTTGGTATAGGTGAACCATGGTCAACCCATAGTATGAATCTACTACATTTCGCGATTGTTTCTGGGGAGTATTATTAAGGTTTTGTCAGGCACAACAAAAAAAAAAATCCTGTGCTCAGAATCATCCATAAACCGATGATGAATGAGTTTGAAATGGGTCGTACATGGATGAAGAACGGATTTTAATGGGCGAATAATCCAAACTAAACCCGTGATCACTGGATTTAAAGTGAAATTCAATTATATATGTTCCAGGAAATGTATGCTTGTACTATGTTACTGCCATTACTGCCATTGAAATTCTGGCAAAATCAGCGATGTTAGAATTGGTCAAATCAGTGAGAAGCGTTGCAACAGTCAGACGAATTGATCTATTTGGTACATGGAGGTTTCCAATCCATGGGGGGTAGGCCTAAATCATCCATGTTCATAGGAATTTCCCATGGAATTTCCATGATAACCCATCCATTTTGAGCCATTTTGGGGTTCCCCCATTTATGGAAAGCCCAATATATGTCCTAAGATTCTGATGATTTCCGAGGCCATGGACTGGCTTCAGCAAAACCTGGCAGAGAATGTTTGCTGCTTCAGCACGGGATGGGATGGAGTTTCAAAGGTTCAAAACAACAGAAACTGGTTGGTGGTTTGGAACATTTTTTATTTTCCATAATATATGGGATAATCCTTCCCATTGACTAATATTTTTCAAGATGGTTACAGTAAAACCACCAACCAGGGAAACTATTGGATTAGCCTCTTGTAAACTAACATAGCGAACTGGAAAATCACCATTTTGAAAGGAAAGTTTCGACGAACTTTTTATGGTCATGTTCAATACTTCTTGTCCATTACCAGAGGGTATTTGGTGTGGAAAAATCATGGCGTATGTTGATCCAGATATTTATCACTGGATGAAAGTAGCAATAGAAATATGATAGATAAATATGCCAAGACCAAGCAAAAGTATGCAAAAATGAGGAATAACTTGAAAAAATGATGATAAATGTTGATGAATGGGGATGGATCATCCCACCAACGATCGGACCTTGAGTTGCTGGATGACGAGGTCATGGCCCAGCAGCCCAGCCATGAATGATGGTGAAGTTTTTGGGGTAAACTGGGTAAAGTCTGAATTTGAAGGCCTGACAAATCAGGTTTGGGATTTACGTGGATTTATCATTGAGTCTAGAGAAAGATTTGTGGACCACTTTGCTGATATTAGCAACCAAAGCCGGTGTTTGGATGGTATTGTTCTCAGTTTCAGACCTTCAACAGACTGCAACTCCGTTGATCCAACATGGTTCCAGATTTGTTGTTGAAGGAAGTTGAAGGATATGTTGGTCCAGGAAAACCATGGTTGCAAAGCCCATGATCCAACAACGGTATTTAAGACACTTAGCAAACCCAACACCAGCGATGGCCATGAAGGGATCTGAGTCCAAGGTTGCCGCCCAGCTGCCCCTTCGCTCGGTTCGTACTGAGGTGCCTGGGATGGGTTTTTGTCGAGCAAAAATGCACGGCTCGTGTGGTTAATGTTAATTAATGTTAGTTGTATGATATTATAATATAATATATGTTCTTGATTTTGATGGATTCATGTCAGAATTTAGAACATATGCCTTCCAGGGGGCGCTAGGTGCACTGGAGCGTACATATAAAGTCGAGCTTGAAGAAACCAGTGTCAACAACACTTTTGTAGTGTTGTTGGAAGATTCGAGTAACCAGTAGGTGTTTTTTACATTCATACCTGCCATGAACCTGCTGAGATAAGTGTCCTGTGACCCAACGGTTCCATACCGGTGGCAGGAGTTGGATTGGAACGCTTGGGAGGCGAGGTCCTCGGAATACCCCTTGTGGGGCCATTTTTCCAGGCTGCCTGGCTGGAAAATCGCCGATAAAATGATGGTGGCTTGTTCGGAAAATCGTTTTATAAATGGTGGATGTGTCATTGCCATGTTACAAATGTTTGATTATTGGAGGAATATTGAGAAACATTGACTCATGTGGTAAACCCAATGCCATAAACCTACCATCTGGGTATGGTTTATACCACCCATAAAAATGGTGATTTCGGGGAAGGTTCATTATTGGCTTTACCACATTATCCTCTACCCAGGAAGAGCCATTGCAAATTGGAACCAAAAGAATACACTGCCATAGCCCATCTAGTATCATGTATCTCGATAAATGAATTCAAGGGATACAACAAAGAATGGGAATGGACGCAACTAACATGGCCAGATGTGTTCACCTCGTGGCCTCTCGGTCTTCTAAGTGGAGCACTTTGGTGCGCTTCAATGTGCTGTAGCCATGATTCTTTGGCGTCATTGGTGGAATGCCATTCATGCTGGTGGGATGACCAGGAGTCACCATATTTATATATATATATATATATTATAATATATATATATATACAATATAGTATATATATACTATATATATGTATACTATATATATATGCAACATATGTGTGGTTATCCTTGATATGCCCACCCACAAAGGCGAGTATAGCTACCATTCAAAGCTGCCTCTGCCAATGTGACGCGTGCACCTTAAGGGCTGTGCACATCACCCAACTCGCACATATGTATGAGTTGGGTAACGTTATTTTTTATACCCTCTGGTGATTTAACATGGCTATTGAAAATGGCCATTTATAGTGGATTTTCCCATTAAAAATGGTGATTTTCCATTGCTATGTTAAATTACCAGAGGGTACTATTACTCATTACATGAACATTATACATAATAATCAATACAGGTATCTCATTACACCTTCTGATAATCAAACATGGCAATGGAAAATCCCCCATGTATACATGCACTGTCCAGTTAAGTGCAATGTTAATGATAAATGTCCCCATTATATATAGATGTTTATTTATTTGTAGGGGATTTTCCAGCTAGCCATGATTGCATATATATATATATAGTTATATATATATATAATATGTGTATATATATATAATATGTATATATCCCATTTTTCTTGCTCAGGTGCCCCATTCCCCGGTAACTTCACCATGGCATTAGCATCGCAGGCGGATCACTCGAAGGTGGACCTACCTCATCCTCGAGCGGGCACCGGGACAGTCCCGCCGTCACCAGCCGGTGGTTTTGGATGGCGGTTGGTGAATTGTTGGTGAACACGTCCTTTTTAGGTGGATTCGAATTCTTGATGGTAAAATCTTGATGTGTTTTGGCGTCTGATTTCTGCTGGTAAAAGATGTTCAAAAAAAGTGTCTTTGTTGCCATATTTCTATGGATAAAATGCCACCAGATGGATAGATGGGTAGGACCAAGCCTGTTGCTGTCAGGCAACTGGGATTTGCTGATCGGTTCTGATCTCATCTACTCGGAGGCGCAGTTGGCTTTTGAAACAAACTGCTGTTTTTCGGATAGTTGCAACATAAAAATCCGTGCATGAAAATGAATTTACTCAAGAAATTGCTGGTGTTCAGCCAAAAATTGACCAATTCGTTGATCTTGGGACGTGTAAACAAACTTTTGGTCATGTTTTGTGCGTGTGTGTAAAAAGTTTCCAAAGTGAGTGTTTTCCACAAGTTTGTTGATTTTTTGGGGTTGCCACAGCCATTAGTGGCTGATCTGCCAGGTTGGGGTGAGATATTTACCGCGGGTGTTGAAAAGTTTTGCGGATGAGACTGACACTTAGTTTCTGCTGTGAGTGCGGATGGTCGTGGGGGTGGACCTTTGTGAAGTCTACACCATAGTATTGGATACCCTCTGGAAAACATACAAAAAAAAATGGAAAATCACCATGCTATTAATGGGTAAATCAACTATTTCGACTGGGCCATGTTCTATGTTGCAAACTGTAAACGTTTACCAGGCCGGGTAGGTTGTGGAGGTCATATCCCAACTTATGAGGGGTGAATTCCAACTGAACCTGTTGTTATCAGGATCCAGGGGAACGAAAAACTCTCCGATCCTCACATTCCACCAAGCAATACGAAATATAAGTGGGGTAAACAAGCACAACGATACCTTCCAGAAAACAGATGATTTACCAATTTCGCTATCCATGCTGCATGTGGAAGGGGGTGATTCGCCACTAGCAGGTTGGGCAAATAACAACTTGTTGCCACATTCCGACATTCCGCGTCCAACACCATATGAATTCCGCGGCCACTTGAGCAACAATAAAACCTGGAAATCTCTGAAGCTTTGATGAAGAGAAGCCAGGCCGTTCTGCGGAAGGGGTTATGGGCGACATTTTCCAAAAAGCGACCAATGGATTGGCTGGAGGGAAATCTGCAGAAAACCACGGTTTTACTTGCCAAATTTGCCAAGTATTGCAGAATATGTATGAATATGGGTGTTTTACCTGGCAAATGTTCCTTTCAAAATCTTTCAAACAATTCTAGGACATGCAAACCGTAGTTGAGTGTAAAACCATCACCGGGATGGGTGAGCAACGAAGCTGAATGAAGAAGCTTTCCAGTGGTGATCGAATATGCAGTGCTGGATGAGTGGCATGTGCTGTAGCAAATGTTGAACCTCCAGGGCCTCATTCATGGATCCAAATTGGAGATTGAACACTATTGAACTATTTGTTTCCAGACTAAGGACCCGCGACTTCATTTGCTTGACAGAGCCAGACCTGGATTTTTTGGTGGGAAGAATCCATGGGTCCACAGTCCAGCCCGCTAGTAGGATACTTTGTGTAGGACCTGGCTGAAAATTCTTGATGGGGCAATTTATGGCAATTTGATATCACTGAGATTCACTGAGTTTAATTGGCATGTTTTTCCTAGTTTACGATGTTATTGACTTGACTTATTTATACCTATAATTACCTATATATACATATATACATAATGATATATTGATGTTAATCCTCGGGATGGGATTGCTCCAACACTCTGGGTATTGCCAACACTCGCGAGGTGTGACAAGTGAAGCTGCCTAGCCAGTGCTTGTTGCAGTTGCAGCATGCTGGAAGGCGATGAGTCGACGCTGCTGGGTGATGTTCGGTGCCTTGTCAACAGCTGCGGAGAAAGATCGAAAAAGTGAATGGCTTAGCTTCGCATGTCATAGCAGCCAAAAAGGATAGGAGAGTAGCATCCTACTAAGAAAAAGTGGTAAATGATGGTAAATGACTGTTCCTTGGGGCTTACTATCTGCTGAAATCGCCAGATTAGAAGATCTTCCCAGTATGATTTTTCTGGTCAGGTTGGATCTCAAATTCATGCATCTTTTGATCAATGCCACCCTGCATTGGCTAAGTCCACACTTTGGCTCGTACACTGGCTCGTGGTTTCTCCATCCCAACCACTTGAGATGTTTTTCAAAACTGTTGGATCCCTGATATTTGGTGATATTTGCATATACGCACCCCAGAAAATCGTTGTTTGATGATGCTACCGGAAAACTTCTGGGCGTCGGTGAGATGAGAAGTTCCTGTCATAGCCATGACTTGTCCCACCTTAGGCAGCTAGAAGGTATGGATGATGAGTCATGCCGCGTGATTGCCGGGCCCTTTGCCATCGGCGTGCAATTGTTTCTGGTGCGCGGACAGGGGGGCGGAGAATCCAAAGCTTGGTTTCATGGGGAAATCTGTGGGATCTTTGTGTACTGTTGATTCAGTTGAGGACTATGTGAAGTCATGTGATTATTCAAATACAGTTCGGAGCCGCCCCAAGCTCCACAGTTTTTAACATGTTTTAATTTTACGCACCGAGATTTGGGTGAGATGGCCCCCTACATTCACACATTACTTGGGGCTGCAGTGGAGGTCATTATTGTACTCGGTATAACTTAACAAGTACAACTATGAGAACTATGTTAATAGATTTAATAGTCCCTAAAAACTTGGGATACCACCCGTACAACTAGGATTGTATATCCATGTATAACTGGACAACTTCACTACTCTCCTGTCTTGTCGCAACGGAGAGGCCTTTGTGGTGCTGTGTACGTGTCTTGGCCTGGGAAGTGGGTCAGGTGCGCCAGCTGCAGGTAGGATTCTTGGCCAACGATTCTTACATCATACAAATGGAGGTTTCCTAAAATGGAGGTACCCCATAACCATGGGTTTCAAAACTAAAATGGTGTAATTTTGGATGATTTTGGGGTACCCCCATTTCAGGAAACCCCGAAATATGACGAAACACCACACTTTGATAAAGACAATGCCAGAATCCATCAGGATTTTTTTTGAGGGTGCCCTCAATGAATCAGCAACAGTTGGCCAAGTGAGGCTGCTTTACAAGCGGTACCAGGAAAAACCACAGCGAGGCTTAGTGATTTGGCTCCTCAGATGCAAGCAGTTGGATCTTCCGAAAGATGCTGTTCCCGTTGAATGTGTTTCTTGCAACTTATTCGGAAGACAGAGTCGATTCCAGCTTATGAAAAAAACATTTTTCGACCTCGATGTAACAAACCCCTGGGCTGTTCGTGGGGGGTGGCCATTTGATAGCGGATTATCACCCGGGGTTGATGAATCCAAGCAGCGCAGGTTGATGGACATTTCGAAACAGGCCGGGGCCGTTAAGGGGCCCTAAGTTCGCCAGGAAGTCTGTGTAGAACTGGTGGGTTCAAAATGTGTCAAATATGTGGATGAACTATGGTTATAACTGGTTGGTGGTTTCAAAAACGTGGATCAATTACAACAATCTCACGTCGTGACGTCACCGAATGATGGTTTGGATTGGGGATGATTGGAGTACGTATCCCAACACAGCCTTACTTCGGTAAATTATTGCAATTTATATATATATATTATAATATTATATACTATATATATAATATATATTAGATATAATATATAATATATTATATATTATACATAATAATTATGTATTATATAAAATATATTGTGTATATATAATATATATTGTATACGTCCAGATATATGTTGTCTTTAAGATTCTTTAAGAGTGAAAATATAGGAACTAAGATCATTGAATTAACAAACATGGGCGCTACACGGGAAATAGAGCCTAACTTTGCGGTTTTTAGTTTCAAGTCTTGTTTGCGGGTTTGCTAACCAAAAATGCAATGATTCAGATTTATGAACCAATAAAGCTTGTGGCTGGCGATTTGGGTTTATCTTCCACAGCTGAAAATGTAATGCATGATCCTAGTTGACTGTACAGATGTGTTGAGACCAGATGGATTACATCCGACCCCTAAGATTCTTCAGTGATGAAAGACATGCGTTGCCCTGATCGTACTCTCACTGCGAAATTCGCAGGGATTTGCCATGTCCTTGCAGCACTTTGTGAACGTCGCCCTCGCGGTGCCATGTCGTTGCAGTCATTGCACCAGTCATGGATTCATCAAAGGGGTGGTCATTGTTTCTGGGCTCACCATGGCTCACCTCAATGCAGCTCAGGTCATTTTTGCGGGGCAAAAAGGTAGAGCAGGTGAATGCATATGGTGCCTTGGTTGCACTGGAAATCAGAGTTTTTAGAGCTGAGAGGCTTAGATCGCTGTTCTCGAAGGCAGGATATTGATGGATATTGGTCATTCCAGGACTTAAAGCAGCTTGGAATCCCTGTCAAGTAGTTACAAGTCTAGACACTGGACGTCATTTTCCAGTGGTTGTTCATTAAAACCTTTTAAAACTAATGTATTAGCTGTTTCTTCCATTGCTCAAGTGCCCAACCTTGGCTACCAGGTATATCACCAATTTCTGCATCACCGTCGTTGGTGGCTGCCTGGCTTTGTTAGGAACCCGGTGTCGTGGACACATAAATCGTCGTCCGAATCCCATCCGGGGAGGCGTCGCTATGTGATACACCAGATATCCCCAGATATCCCCATGGAATTTAGTAAACCTGTGTGGTCACTTGGGGTTGGGTCAATACCTATTAATACCATTTTTAGGGGAATGAACATCCATTTACCAGCTATTTTGATGTTCACCAGGGGTACAAGGTTTTGACACACTGCCACTTGAGTAATTTGAGTCACTTGTTGTAGAAAAGCGACGCATAGCGACGCCTTGCTGCCTCATCCCAGGACTCGTTGTATTGCGACTCGGCCTTTTTAAACCTTAGATGATAACGGTACACTGATGGATGATACCCTCCAGTAATTTGAGACATGGAAAAGCCATGGTTTCTCAAGGGAAATTATCTACAAATGGTGGGTTTTCCATATCTATGTCAAATTATTGAAGAGTATGTGATTGGAAATAGTGTCAACCAATTCGCTGAATGCTGGAATTGAAACGAAGTGAAGCACAAACTTACGAAGATCACAGAGAGGAACGAAAACATCTGATTGTTTATCCTGAAAAACATGGTACCCCTAAATCCATTGGGTAATCATCATGCTCACTATCAAAAGAACCCGCAATATAACCTGGTGGGTATACCACATGTTTCAACGAAACCATATTTGACTTCTTCGATCATCGTGAAGTTCCTTTGAACTGTTGCTTTTTCAGCACCAGAGCTCACGTTTTTTCCGTGGCACGCTGCACAGGACCTGCTGGATGAAGATCCACGGCTATGTCATCGAGCAGTACCAACTGACCTGGCTCAAAAGCGGCCAGTCGCCTGGCGTTCTGGTGGAATTGCCAGAGATATATCTATGCCATTATGATCCATTGTGTATTAATAGAACCAGTAGGATCTGTAGAGAAGGTAATAGTAAGTAAATGATCATCAATATTTATTGAAAATATTGAAATGTATCAATGTTCATCAATCCTCATGAATGTTTCAAGGTGTGATGGTAATCCAAGCAGAATCAGCTGCACCTTGGGCCCTTGGGTGCCTAGGTATGGTGGTGACGGAACACCTGGATCCGCCTATGATGTTCGAATATGGCTTGTTCCGTCCTGAGAAGACCCTCTGGTAAACATACATAAAAAAAACGATGGAAAGATCCACCATTTTATAGCTGGGTAAATCAACTATAAATTTTAATAAATGGCCATTTTCAATAGCTATATCTGTTTGTTTACCAGGCCGGGCATCTGTATCAATGGGGCAGAAAATGACGGCAGCCAGCCATGGCTTGGTTTCGATGTGTTGAGGTGCAGACCTTCTATTGGGGCCTGATTTGTTGTATGGAGAAGTTCCTGGTGGCTCCTTGGTCGCTGTCCACTGGGATCATCTGGGATCACTTTTTGATGGATGATTTTTTAGCTGTGTCCAAAACTGCTGGACGCCACCCCGGAGATGATAAGGGGGTGTTCACACCTCTGGAACCATCTGCTGGGTGATGAACGCAGAATCCGATCCCGATTTCCCCATATCCATCTTCGATACGCCACCAAAATATCCATGATCCAGTCTGAGACCAGTAAAAACCCAGATAAAAAGCAACAAAAAGATACAAAAAGATACAAAAAGCATTAAAAAGCTGATGAAACGGGTCATCAACCAACGCCTTCTTCAGGCGGGTTTGGTGATTTATCCCCTGCATCCACGCATTGATGCGGTGATTGCCCCCTTGGAAGAGCCATGGAGGCCATATCCGAAGATGGTGACTTGGCTGCGTGGACATCCTCATGTGGGGTAGATGTGGATGGACGACAAGTAGATGTATAGTATAAGTATATATATGTGTGTGTGTGCGTGATTTTGTTTGTATGTGTATGTGTAAAAGTACATGTATCTCTTTGTACCTTTCATCATTATATGATATATAAGAATATATATGATAATAATATATAATAATATATATAATAATATATAATAATATATATAATACATAATATATATATAATGTATATATATAATATACGTATATATATAATAATAATATAATATATAATATGATATAGTATAATAATATATATATATATATGTAATATGTAATATATAATATATATTATATATAATATAGTATATAATATATAATATATAATATATTATATATTATATTATATATATATATATATTATTATATTATATATACATTATATAAATACAATATAGATAATAGTTGTAATATATATATATGATATATAATATATATTATATATTTTTTATATTATATATTTTTTAGATTATATATTATTTAGATTATATATATTATTTATAATGTAGATAATATATATATAATAATATAATATATATATACAGAGAGGGAGAGGTACAGAGAAAGTTTTTTGTTATGATTCGCACATCAGCAGAATCACAAAGTCCATTTTGGAAGCTCCCAGGCAACCTGGGCCATGTCTGAACCCATAACGCTTCGTCCAATATTCACTGTCACCCACATTGGGATTAGATACCCTCCTGTAAACTAACATCCACCATTTGCAGATTATATTCCTGTAGGGAAACCTTTGGTTTTCCGCATCTATGTTAGTTTACCCAAGGGTAATATCGGCATAGATCGGATTAAGGGTTCTGTGATCTACTTGATGTGGTAGGATTGTTACCCACCAATTGGATAGTTTGTTCCATCAATCCCTTCCCCCCAACCAATTAGATACCCTCATTACTGGTCCCCCAAAATGACCCTCTGGTTATGTCAAAATAGCTATTGAAAATGGCCATTTATAGTGGATTTACCCATTAAAACTGGTGATTTTCCACAGTTTTTCGCATGTTCACCAGAGGGGAGTGGATCCAATCCGAAACCTGATTTGTTGTGTTTCTTAGATACTGAGCCATGAAGAATGATGAAACATTGCCATATTTCACATATTTCGTAGGCATGCCAACTCTCAGCCCCATCGGCCATTGCATTGGTTTCAGGGAAAATGATGTAAAATGTACAGGAAACCCAAAAACATATGAGAAAAAAGATGGTTTTCCCGGAGATGTTCCCCAGGAAACACCAAGCCCATCGGTTGTTAATCGCTTCAGGAGCTGATCTTCGTGATGTTAATCGCGCCCAGTATCCTCAATCCTCTCTGGTCCTGGATCATTGACAATCTCGTCAAGGCGGGGAAAATGGTGACGACTGATCCCCGATACCCGATACCCATTGACGGCCAGGATCCAAAGTGGGGTCATGGACACGCTGCCCATGATGACGTCAAGGGCTACAGCTATGGCGCAGCAGAAACCCTGGAACATTAGCTGCCCCAGCTGACTGCAGATGGTAATGGTTCGCGCGCAAGCCGCTGCCCTTTCCTGCTTTGACACGCCAACAAAAAAACTGTCCATGTCAAATTTGGCAAGTGTCATTATGAAAGCACAAGAGGCACTTGAACCAATATCTGCCAAGGCTAATAGAAGTTTCTTCTTTTGTTGCACCTTACCAGCTGCAACTGTGTTGCAATACCTCAATCGCTAAGCAAAAATCTACCACACAAGCAGGATGAGATTGCCCAAGTCTGAGTGATTTGTGGAGGGCCTATGACAGCAGAAAAGCCCCAGATGAGTACAGTACCTCTTGTGCTTAGCACAGCAGCTTTTTACCGCGTCCTTTAGGGCGCGCGCAAAATTCCCTGTCTCACGTCCGATGCTTGCGAACTGACATCGCGAATTGAAGAATGCAGCGACTTGCAGCGATGCTGAAGTTTTGGTATACTCTACAAAGTACTCCCATCCCCTTATGTGGTTTCAACTAAGCCATGGTTTCTTCGGGGGTCTTTAATTTCAGGGGACGTTATATCTGGTGGTTGCAAATGTTGCCATGGTTTGGTGGCCCACTAGACTTCCAATGAGCCAAAGTCACTGCACTACAGGAAATGCTGATTTTGTAAATGGCAGAAAGTATCAGAAAGTGCTATTTTTGTCAGACACTCATCAGGTTGTTCCAATGAAAATCCTAGCTTTTCATAATCCAAGGTGCAATTCCAAATATTAGGACTTTAGAATTCCATTAGAATTCCCTTGTACCTTAAGAAAAGAATTAGCGCCCTTTCCCCTAGCATTAAACACCCCAAGAATCCACTGTTTTTTGTCAGGAATGACACCACATCTTTGGGACCGGTGAATCGTGGTATTTTTCCACTATGACCATATGAACAGGGGATGGGATGAATATTATAACTGTATAACCTCTGGTAATTTAACATAGCTATGGAAAGATCCACCATTTTTAATGGGAAAACTCACTATAAATGGCCATTTTCAATAGCTATGTTGACATAACCAGAGGGTAATTGGTGAGTTGAAAACCATGACATGTCCCCATGAATATCGTCCGACCACCTGAGGTGGCCTGGCATCACCATGCTCTACTGCCATACTCTACACCGTTTTGACCCGTGGTCAGACCGTTGATGTGTCATAAAGAAACCATAAGAAACCCCCAAATCCACGGAAAAATGCAGTTACAGCAACCAGTCATAGATAGAAAAAGTATGAAAAAGTTGGACATTCTAGGACAAACATCATCTATAACATCCTGGAATCACTGATCTATGAATGGGGATGAAATCTCTGCCCTGCATTGCCAAATGTATGAGGCTTCCAAAACGGCCAATTTGCTGCATGTGTAAACCATTATCCGTTTGCATGGCCCCAATGTTAAACTATGTTAGACTTGTGATAACTTGTGATAACCTGATTATCTTCATTGTGATGCCGTGATGCCTTGTTTACTATGTTAACTGATAACCTGATCGTGTTTCGTCGTTCTTCAAAACGCCATGCGTGTGTTCCGAGGATGACTTCGACTTGGAGTTTTGTCGGGCAGTGCAAAGTCAAGGCTTGGGACTGGTCCATCATGGTCCATCAGAAATCTCCGGAACAAGAGCAATTCAAATAGGATCAGTTCATCCCAAAGAATTATTTTCCAGACGAAAAGTCTCAAAAACATCTGGTGTTAAACGTTAAACCATACTAACATAATTTATCATATGTTTATCATATATTTATCATATATTAACCCATATTAAACCTATTCTTGGAGCAGGTTTGACCAGGTCACGATCTCCTCAGTCGGTGAGTTTTCCCAGTCCCGAAGAGCTTCCAACCTCAAGGGCCTGGCATACGATTAATACCTTGAAGAATGATTCATAAGAATCATAATAACTCAACAACAATATGATGATGATATGATTATGATATGATAGTGTTGCAATATGATGATTCTTGTTGTTTAATTATAGTTATCACTAGTATATCACTAGTATTAACGACTAGTTATATGATAGAATGATAGTGTTATATATATATATTCAGAAATCTGTGACCTTGTTCCGTTGCATACTTGGTTGGCCTTCTTAGGCCTGACATATCGAGTGATCGCTGCCGAGGGAGCCTCCAGGCCTCCACCTTGGAGGGTTGAAACCCTACAAGGTTGTGCCACCCCAGTTATGTTTGTTGGTTTATAAACCCCACAAATACTATAGATATATCATGACATATCTACCATAAACCATAGTTATTGAAGTTATGTTCACCAACTTAGCTAACTATAGTATAGTACCACATTGTATGAATAATGGATTAAACCACCTATCAACTGGTGCAGGATTTCTTCCACAGCATCAATTGGTAGAAGGTGGTGCCCCATAGTTAGCTAAGCTGGTGAACATAACTAATTTGGGTTTATGGTAGATAGATCTATACTTCAGGGGTGTTTTAAACCAACTTACAACTTGGGGGCATCTCGTGTAGTATAGCACTATGAATGTCTATAAATGCTTGTAGTTGATCTTTGGGATGGTATTGAAACTTGAAAGTTGGGAATTCCATCTAGCGGGATATGAGGAGCTATGGGTGTGGCTACAAATGGAAGATACCAAAAAGATCCAAATAACATGTACTGTTGGTGGGAAAATGATGATCAAGCATTCGATGTGGCCGTGCCGTAGTTTCAGACAAACCCAAATGGGGACAGTAAGTGATGATAGATGGGGAGAGTGGGTCACATCAATGAACTTATGTATATTATATATATAATTATACAATTATATATATATACCCCAGCTAGAACCTGACCTGGTGATCTTACCACGTTTTGTATTAGTTTACTGTAATTTTCTAAATGCTAATTATTCCAAGTTAACTACATCTTGAAATGTTGGGCCTAGTTGGCGTTTTGAAATAATGACGTTTCAATTTGGTGAATCCGCCCTAGTGCAGAAATGTGCAGAAAGCCGCCTCTGAGTTCCTTTCTCCGAAGAGCAGCTTCAAAACAGACCAAACGAAGCATTTGGAGCCAACCGGGCACCATTTTGGAGGAATTGGCTCTGGAAGATCCGGTTTTGCAGCTGGTCTTCTGAGAAAGGAAGGAACTCAAAGGAAGCTTAGCGCACTAGAGCGGATTCGTCACCCGAAGACGAAAACGTCATGATTTGCTCGGTTCAACTGGAACAAGCCACGGTTCAATTTGTATATTGGATTGAACCGTGGTAAGGCCCCCAGGTGCAGCATCGCGTAGCGGTGCAGTCTCCAAAAGATCTTCCTGGCGAGATGCGCCAACAGGTCAAGCCTTGAGTCTTCAGAATTTTGGTGAAATTCTCGTGACCGGTAGAAACTTAACCATTGACAACCATGGAAAATTCAACCATGGACAATCATTGTGTTCCTAAGATTTGTGATCATTTATGAAACTTATGATAACTATTGACCATGGGAGTTGAGGGCCCCCTTTTTGGGGCAAAGCCACATGGTTCCATCTCAGGCCCGAAGATGCCGGCGATGATTTGGACCCTTTGGCAGATGATTCTGCTGGATTTCTGGAGGAGATCGACGTTGAGCACGAGAAGATTTGGAGCGTCTTCCCATGTCTTCCCCAGTTTGAATAGTATCAATTCACCATGGCTTCCGATGATTCAACCCTGAGAGTCCAACAGTTGCTGATAGGAAGCTGGTGCCAGGAGTTGTTTCCTGCGAAGCGCATCGTCATTTTTCAGATAATGTCCTTCCTGCATACTTATACGCATGGATTTGGGATAGGTTTGAGTGAAAAATTGAACACCTCAAAGTTATGGGTCTGGAAGATTTTGAGGTATGTTTGGCCAAGTGTGTGATTTCAATTTCCCATGTTTTTGATGCTTTGGGAGAGATTCGGAGACAAACATGTGAATCAAAATGGTGCGAGTCTCCAAAAAAAAGGATCGTCTGTCCGGTCCACTTTTTTTCATGGCAGGCCTCAAGACTGCGATCCCCTTCCCTGGTCTACCACCTTGGCACGTCATTTGGGAAGGTCAATGATCCTGGTACTGGTGGGACCATTGAAGTGAAGAAATGATGAGTACTTGGCTATCACTGGGTCGTGCAGCTCATGGGTATCGATCCTTTTGGTCATCTAACCATCTCAATGGAAGCTTGTCCCATATGGTCATATGATCATTTATGTAAATTTATTTATAGAATTCCATAGATGATGTTCCTCGTTGAAAAATGTTCGATCGCGCCATGTTCGATGATCCCACGGAAGGCCCAGCGATGCCACCAATGATGGCCCCAGAGGGGATCCACCGGCACCGGAGTCATTGAAGGTCCAGGTGCGTCACAAACGCTGTGTTTCTGAAAGGGGTGAACTGACCCATCACATTGAGATCGGTGTGTTTAGTGCTGAGCCATCCATTGTTTGGGTTGACCCATACGCATACCACGGCATACCCACGTGCAGCAGGGTTCCCTTTGCTTCCCTGAGCCATGGCAGGTCGGGCAGATCGAGATTTGGCTGCCGGAGGCGCTGAAAAGATCTACAAAGTATTCCAAAGTGACCATGAAATGTTGGAGATATGATAAGATTACGAGGCCATCCCACTTTTCCTGAGAATAGCTGATTTTCTTTGGAAGGTGGTCTTCCCCTCCTCAGCAGGTCCATGTTGGTCGGGATGGCAGACGATTCACCCAGCTAGGCCGAGGAGGGAGAGCGAACTTCTTCAGGGATCGTTTTGAGGCCGTGATGGTTGTGATGCCAAGGATGGTTGCTGAGAAACCTGCAACTGTGTCACCAAACTGGTGGCAGTTAAGATTTGGGTCGCTACTTACTGTAGAATGTTCCGCCTGGTAATTGTCAAACTTCTCTTTTTCCATCCCAACAATGGGGATACTGAGCTCCCAGAACGTTGCCATCTGGGCAGTTTTCCAGTTAGGTACGTCAAAATGGGATAGTGTGACCATTTTTGAGCCATATCCATACAAGGTGGTGCCCCCTGCAGGCCCCCCAGTTGTAAGTTGGTTTACAACCCCCTTAAACCTAGTTATATCTACCATAAACCCAAGTTATTGAAGTTACAAAGCAACTTCGCTAACTCCTATAACCAACCTTTATAGTTTTCAAGAGGCCCAAGCACCAGCCGGTCACCAGCCCGGAAGTTTCTGGCAGCCAGGCTGGTGAATCTGGGACCCTTTGGGTCTGGCCAGCACCCAACCACAGCGCTGATGCTGAAAGCCATGCAGGACGGTGGTGGTGGTGATGCTGGTGGTGATGATTGAGGGACATCGCAAGAGCATCTGCTATAGGTGAAAATGACTACCGCCAGTTGTTTGTTTTGCAATGATGGTACAGTTGCAAAACAACCCACACAGCTGTAGCGGTAGTGCCATGGTAATGTGGCCAGGCCGAAATATTTTATGCAAAGCAGGCTTGTTTCAGACTGCGCTGGTTCGTTTTGCAGGAAATGCGCTGGAATGGCGACATGGCAGTTTGCGTTATGCTGCCCTGTTTGGACATTAGAACGGCAACTTATGGGAACCCCATTTGGAGTGAGGTATGCACTGAAAACTTCCATGCCAACAATGTGGAAGTTCCTTAGGTGGGACAGGCCCAACAACAGCAAACCCCATTCCAACAAGTTTGGGAGTCCCACTTGAGCAGATTCCTTTCGTACCTTGACATGGTTTGTGGTGTTGCTGTGTATATCCCACTGGCGCGGAAGACATAGTTGGGGTTTCTTGAAATGGGGGATCCCCAGACCATGGCTTTCAATACGATACAAAATGGTCATGATTTAGGCGTACCCCCATTTTAGGAAACGTCCATATCAATATTGTACTTACCCGGCAGCAGTGAGAACCTGCGAAGATTCTGCTCAAACTCTAGACAACATAGACAACAGCCAACGCCAGAACTCTGGTTTCTCATCTCAGTATCAGAACATACGTAAGAACTTGAAGCCTTGGGACACTCCAACGGTATGGATGTGGACTTGGCAGGACTATGGATGTGGAAGTGGTATCCTGGGTTTGGTGGCTTTGAGGCTTGGGCTGTTCGATCTCAGCCCATATAGGTCGGTCCTTCACTGAATCTGAAGACCCCAGGTGAGGGGTCTCAAGCCGTAATTCGGCAGGCTTGGTGCTGGACGCTGTTTGGGAGTGAGATGCCCCAGACGATGAGAGAGGCAGAGAGGCTACACCCAACAATCAATCTCCAGCATTGTTTGTACCACTCTTTTTTGCTAAAGTTTCTGTTGAAGAATTTCTGTTCCCACTAAATACGAGTTTGTCACAAGAAGGTTGCTGGAACTCTTGACCGCTCCAGCTGTTGACAGGAGATTTGGAATGAGATATTGTTTAAAGTTCCTGGCTCATGGATGATACCCATTGATATCCCATATATAACTGTGCTATTTCAATTTCATGGTTAAATGTTGAGGTATATATCCACCAGATATGGAAGCGCATCACTAAGCAATCAATATGCGACTCGCAGAAGCTCAGGTAGACAATGTGCCCGATGCTCTCATGGCAGCGCAGCAGAATGCCAAGGCCAACAACTGCCAAAGCCTCAAGCTCAACCTGGCTCTAACAATGGCTGATTTGGATGTCTCTGAAAATCGAGGAGGGAAACATGTGTAACATAGGGAAAACCCAAAACTTGATGGTTCATGATGGTTACACTTTGATTTTTCCATATTTTTCCCATATGTTCTACATATTATGTGATGGCGTTTGATGGTGGCTGGTTTATCCTCATTTTCCCAATAAAAATGCAATTTTTGGAGGGGTATAGCGTTCTGAGAAGCGCCCATTTTGCTGCTGCTGCAAGATAAGATGTGTCATGGGCGGACCCCTCGATGATAATCTTGGGCTGTGGAAGCAGCTGTTGGAAGCCTAGAGTTCCTGTTGGTGCTTGGGGGTTGCTCAAGATATCTCAGGATATTGGTATCATGTATCATTGGCTTGGATTCATCCCATGAAAACCCAACAGCCATTAAAATCCCAAATCCAATCCGTGATTTCATCACCACTTTTTATCACCATTAAACCACCATTAAAAATCCCGTTAAATGCCATTAAATCACCATTTTCCTATGGTTTTCCTATGGTTTTCCACTAAATCCATTCAGTTCCAATGCCCCTTTCGATCATCGGCTTGACCAAAAAATTCTGCGTCAAGGCTTGGAGCAATTTGGATTGTACTTGCCCCCGGAGGACCGGGCGGGACCGGGCCACACACGAAACAGCCAGAAGTATGAAATCACACGTTATGTATTGAGAATTCTGTAAAGCTATGGATAGATATTAATGATATGTATGTATTTATTCATAAAGCTATGTATGTATTTATCTATGTATGTATTCATATTATATATAGACGGTATATATATATACATACATCATCATACATCATATATACACACCACATTGGTTTGTCTCAAAACGAGGGATACCCCAAGATTAACAATTTCAAGTTGAAGAACGATACTAACCATGGAACCTAAGAGTTCCAGATGTTTGGATCAATTCAGACCTCCAGTCAGCCGTTTTGTTTCTCAATCTCCATGTTTCTTGGCATGTACATTGCTAATCATATTATGCTGAAAATGAAAAACAAGCGTATTACGGTTTGAAACCACCGGCATCTGAACCCCATTGGAGAAATAGATTGCAGTAGTCATCTACCAGTCATCTGCTATACCACCAGCAAATTTTAAGCTGCCAGCAATGGCCCCAGGAGGAACTCGAGAAAGACTTGGACTTTTATGCTCGCCATGGTCTGAAGACTCAGGTCCCAGTCGCTGGCATTTTAATTTAAACAGAGATACACTGTGTGTATATATATATATAGAGATTGATTGACTGTGTATGTAGAGATAGATGGATGGATGGAAGGATGGATAGGTAGGTAAGTAGATAGATAGACATATATGTATTTGTAAAGAATATACATGTGTTTGTGTGCATATATACATATACATATACACAATACGACCATTTGCCTTGATAATTAGTGTGAATCTAGAGGTTTTTCCTCTTCGTTGTGAGGCGGCACGCAACTAAATTCATCAATTCTGCAAGGCAGCGCCAGCGCTAGCAAACCCGCTAGGTTTGCGCTAGTTATTTTTCACATCCGTGTTCAAAGATTTTTGCATGTGTTGCCGACTGCTTGTTATTTCAACATAAAGAAAAGTTAAGATGTAACACTTAGCGGCTTGAACTTCTGCGATGTCTTATCTAGTGAATTTCTGTGCTCAACCAAATTGACCACGCTTGAAATGGGGTGTCGTTTGACCAAATTGACGGGTGGCCTCTTGGAGTTCATGGGCCGGGCTAAAATTTGAAAGCTGCGCCTTGAACTTAACTGATGCGCCTGGGTCAAATCACTAATTCACCTCCAAAACACAGGTATATACATAATATTGTATTATATTATATTATATTATGTTATGTTATGTTATGATATTTTATATTATGTTTTGTTATATTATATTATGTGATGTTATGTTTTGTTTTATTATATTATATTATGTTATATTATATTGTATTATATTATATGATATTATATTTTATTATATTATATTTTGTTATATTATATTGTATTGTATTATATTATATTATATTATATACATTGCATGTACATGTGGAGATATCCCCTTAACCATGCACAGTCCAGTGACCAATGAGGGCCTTTTTCGGGCCTTAAGGAGATTGGCGAAGTTCTGAGACTGGCTGGAGCCCGCTGGTTCCGGAGGAAATGGGCCCGGGAGGAAATGACTGGCTGAAGCCTGGTGGAAGTAAGCTGAACATGAAGCCTGAAATTAGATATCTAAACACAAATAGAAGCAAATTGTTTTTGAATCTGAACCATCAAGATTGATTCAATCTTTGAAGACTTAAATATACAGCGAATGTTCAGTTGTTTGTCAACCGTCTCTTATTCTGGAAAATAATTCAACTGTTTGGCCCGGTGACATGTTTGGCAGATTGAGCCCCCCGGAAGACTTGTGGGTTTGTCTGAAAACAGTTGACCCCTGCTATAAATCCATTGGATTATCATAATTTTCCCCAATCAAATAACCATTTGGATCCATTTGGGGGGTATACACCATTTTCAGCTGGTTGGTGGTTTGGAAATGTTTGGAAAATGACTTATTTTTCCATTCAGTTGGGAATGTCATCATCCCAACTGACGAACTCATATTTTTCAGAGGGGCAGGTCAACCACCAACCAGTAGATGTTAACAGTACCAATAGTGATTCATCATCAATCATTAGCAAACTATCATTAATAAGCCATTGTTAACCATCATTAACATTAAGTGAATCATTTGACCATTAACCATTAACATTATTAACCATTAACCATTAACTATAGAATTTCATGGAATTTCTCTGTCCAGGAAGTTGACCGAGTTCTGGCGAACATCGTCGTCGGCCCGTCCGGATGCCAAGTTGGTCCAAGTGGTGGACCCAGGAGTGAAGAGTTTATGATGTTTATTGTTGTTTATTGATGTTTATTCTTGTTTATTCTTGTTTATTGTTGTTTATTGTTGTTTATTCTTGTTTATTGTTGTTTGTTGATGTTTATTGTTGTTTATTCTTGTTTATTGTTGTTTATTGATGTTTATTCTTGTTTATTGTTGTTTGTTGATGTTTATTGTTGTTTATTGTTGTTTATTGTTGTTTATTCGTGTTTGTTGTTGTTTGTTGATGTTTATTGTTGTTTATTCTTGTTTATTGTTGTTTATTGTTGTTTATTCTTGTTTATTGTTGTTTGTTGATGTTTATTGTTGTTTATTGTTGTTTATTGTTGTTTATTGTTGTTTATTGTTGTTTGTTGTTGTTTGTTGTTGTTTGTTGATGTTTATTGTTGTTTATTCTTGTTTATTGTTGTTTATTGTTGTTTATTGTTGTTTATTGTTGTTTATTGTTGTTTATTGTCGTTTATTGTCGTTTATTGCTGTTTATTATTGTTTATTGTTGTTTATTGATGGTTATTGTTGTTTATTGTTGTTTATTCTTGTTTATTGTTGTTTGTTGATGCTTATTGTTGTTTATTGATGTTTATTGATGATTATTGTTGTTTATTGTTGTTTATTGTTGTTTATTCGCGTTTATTGTTGTTTATTCTTGTTTATTGTTTTTTTATTGTTGTTTATTGTTGTTTATTGATGGTTATTGTTGTTTATTGTTGTTTATTGTTGTTTATTCTTGTTTATTGTTGTTTATTCTTTTTTATTCTTGTTTATTCTTGTTTATTATTGTTTATTGTTGTTTATTATTGTGTATTGTTGTTTATTGTTGTTTATTCTTGTTTATTGTTGTTTGTTGATGTTTATTGTTGTCTATTGATGGTTATTGTTGTTTATTGTTGTTTATTGTTGTTTATTCGTGTTTATTGGTGTTTATTGTTGTTTATTCTTGTTTATTGTTGTTTATTCTTGTTTACTGTTGTTTATTGTTGTTTATTCGTGTTTATTCTTGTTTATTGTTGTTTATTCTTGTTTTTTCTTGTTTATTGTTGTTTATTGTTGTTTATTCTTGTTTATTGTTGTTTATTCTTGTTTATTGTTGTTTATTGTTGTTTATTGTTGTTTATTCGTGTTTATTCTTGTTTATTGTTGTTTATTGTTGTTTATTGATGTTTATTCTTGTTTATTGTGGAGTAGTAATTGATTTTTATTGATGTTTATTGATGTTTATTGATGTTTATTGTGGGGTAGTAATTGATGTTTATTGTTGTTTATTCTTGTTTATTGTTGTTTGTTGATGCTTATTGTTGTTTATTGGTGTTTATTGATGGTTATTGTTGTTTATTGCTGTTTATTGTTGTTTATTCGTGTTTATTGGTGTTTATTGTTGTTTATTCTTGTTTATTGGTGTTTATTGTTGTTTATTGTTGTTTATTGTTGTTTATTCTTGTTTATTCTTGTTTATTCTTGTTTATTCTTGATTATTGTTGTTCATTGTTGTTTATTCTTGTTTATTGTTGTTTATTGATGTTTATTGTTGTTTATTGTTGTTTAATCTTGTTTATTCTTGTTTATTCTTGTTTATTGTTGTGCATTGTTGTTTATTGATGTTTATTCTTGTTTATTGTGGAGTAGTAATTGATGTTTATTGATGTTTATCATGGGGTAGTAATTGTTGTGTATTGTTGTTTATTGTTGTTTATTGTTGTTTATTGTTGTTGATTGTCGTTTATTGTTGTTTATTGGTGTTTATTTTTGTTTATTCTTGTTTATTCTTGTTTATTCTTGTTTATTGTTTTTTTG
>Ga0126342_10001045_pt1:35000-36353 | contig 36353 bp, 33 predicted proteins | sample Cyp1metagenome_FD_92528 | JGI IMG/M metagenome (GOLD analysis project Ga0126342, IMG submission 92528) | Coral microbial communities from Lord Howe Island, Old Settlement Bay, Australia - Cyphastrea 1 metagenome | ecosystem: Host-associated > Invertebrates > Cnidaria > Coral ... | reverse complement strand
TTAGGCGCTTAGAGGCTTAGAGGCTTATGCGCTTTTGCCCAGTCTCTTTGCGTTTAGAGGCTTAGGCGCTTAGAGGCTTAGAGGCTTGCGTGGTTTCTCTGAACCCCTTCTCCTACTGCAATGAAACCGCCAATGATCATCAATGATCTATCAGTAGATGATCTTAAACCAAACAAAACCATGTTAACAGTCTCAATCTTCCAGTCATAAGCCGGATCCATAGTAGCTAGGGATGCAAAGGTTTGCTGGACTCCGTGGACTCCGTGGACCATGGTGGTTGCTTCGTGGTGGTGAACAACATGCTTCAACCATGTCATGGTGAAAAACCATGTGATACCCGTAAGTTATACATAGTTATACCATGTTCAACCTATCCATGTGAAAAACCATGGTTCAACCACTAATACCCAAGTGGCATTTGCGCAAAGAAGACTTCGAATGGCCGTACACCTGACAACCTGCGCGAGGTTTATTTCTTGGAACCACTGGAGGCCGCAAAAGACTGGCGGCACTTGAAGGGTTTGGGATCCTGCGGTCATGGTCTACTAATGTCTACTACGTCTACCCTCTGCAGAATTACAGTTTGCTATTGAAGCCATGGCCATTGAAATAGTGGATTTACCCATTGAAAATTGTGATTTTCCATAGTTTAATATGTTAACTTACCAGAGGGTACTAATGGTCTACTGGTACTCTGTTGAACCATGCTCAATCATGACCGCACACAATTGCGATTCGTTGATATGGCAGCTTCGGCCTCATGAAGTGCAACAAAATGGCTGTCTGAAAATGGCAGCCATACCAGTGCCCAATGTTCTGACAAGCCCAAATGGGTCACAAGATGTCACAAGTCTTACTACGTAAAGGTAAGAACGGGCCAGTCATTGAAAAAATCTGTGATGCACTGCCAGAAATCATAGGCCAAGCAGCTAAAGCTGCTCCAACTCTCCACAGCTGCAAACCGCCCTACTTGTACTATACCTCCCCCCGAAATCAAATCAACGCAATGAAATTCCCCTACCCATAGGATCCATGTATGGTATGCTAACATTTGGGGTATATTGATGGTAAATGTTACCATATATAGCATACATGGATCCTATGGGCTATATTCTTCGTTTCTCCCTAACTTGCTGTCATGGATAGAGGACGATTGAATGCCCCCTTGGCAGCGCAGCCATCAATTTTCCAGTTGATGCCGTTGGTGAAAAGGTGAAACCATGCACTGCTTCACAGCAGAGGCACGAAGCACGACCCCATTCGCGCCGGTCTGGTCCGGCGGTTTTTTGTTCATGTTTTCCCTCTGGTAATTGAATAGTTTGCGATGGAAAATCGCCATTTTTGATGGGTAAC
>Ga0126342_10001045_pt1:12500-30000 | contig 36353 bp, 33 predicted proteins | sample Cyp1metagenome_FD_92528 | JGI IMG/M metagenome (GOLD analysis project Ga0126342, IMG submission 92528) | Coral microbial communities from Lord Howe Island, Old Settlement Bay, Australia - Cyphastrea 1 metagenome | ecosystem: Host-associated > Invertebrates > Cnidaria > Coral ... | reverse complement strand
AACTGCTTCAGTTCTGCTGTGGAGGGCTCCCCCCATCGACTCCCGGTTGCAGCCACTCGGCGCTGCTCTTCGAAGGAGAGGAACTGGTACTCCTGATGAAAGGAACGACTATGGGGACTTATATAATATGGTTTGTATGTCATGGATTATTGCGAAATAATATATACATATCATTTAATGGATAAAATATTCATGGTACTTAATATGACTAAAGATTCAGAGTCATGGAGTATATGAGACTACATGACTCAATGATATTTCTCTCCATCATCATGAAGAGTTCAACAAAAGTTGAAGGCGAGCGCGGCGAGCGGGTGGACTTATACCATTTGGATTTATATAAATGATCCAACGTGTTCACTTCAGCAACAACGAGCTAAACCAACTATAATATGGTCATATGATACGGATTTAATGGGAATAGAACGGTGATATATTCATACACAATCATGTTCATATATGTATAATATATATATATGAATATGTTTGTGTATTCATGGGTGTATATTCTTTCAGCAACCCGACCCAAAAAAAGAATAGAACGCAAATGCAGTTCGAAAAAACCAAAAGAGTATTACTCGTCAATCTTTTTGGGTATCAATCTTGTTGGGAAAATAGGCTCGGGCTGCTGTAAAAAAAAGCTTTGGGTATACCATTTGTTGTTTGGCTATGGAAAATGTGGTCGCCCTTTAAATAAATTACTAATCAACCAGCTGGACAGTGGAGAAAGGACATCTATGATGGGCATGGTTCAAAATCTACCCTCTGGTAATTTAACAAAGCTATTGCAAATTGCCCATTTATAGTTGATTTACCTATTAAAGATGGTGACTTTCCATAGCTATGTTAGCTTACCAGAGGGTAAATTGGGGATTGGTCTCCATCTGGGTTTACCAGTACCACATCGGTGGTGAATTCCACAGCGATCTGGTGTGGAAAATTCATCATATCTTCATTCATCATCACCTTGGATCGTTGAAACATGTTGAAACCCTATAATTCAATGGCCATTCCAGGATCCTACATTGGATGTACCTAACATATATAAGGCCTATATAAGGCCTATGTAAGGGAATATCCCCAGAAAATATGGCCTTCTGGAATTCCCATTGATATAATCCTATAAATAATTATGCTATAAACCATCTATCAACTGGTGCAGGGTTTCGCAACCATCCAGATGTATGTTTCTGTTGTAATGGTGAATATATGATGAACATATGTACTGCACCAGCGGATCAAAGCCAACAGGGCCTCAAATCACCTCAAAGTTGCCGAACCCTCGGAGCTTAACAGCATTTAACAGTTAACAGCTTTACATCTCCCATCATCCCCCATCATCCCCATCAAAAAATCTGATCCAACTCCCATGTTGTCCATGGTTTTTGTTGTTGGCGGAGCCGGCGGCCCACCAGGCCATACCAGGCCTCCTCGATGATCGCTAGAAGCCACTGATGCTCTGCTTCCAGAGCCTCCCTGATGCCCGATGCCACATCATCCAGGTCATCTAATCCTCGGGTGCAATCGGTGGATTTCCTCAATGTCTTCACATCCCAGGGTTTTTGTCAATGGAAATTTCAGGATTCTAAAATGGAGGTACGTTAGTACCATATTTTGGGCCATATTTTTGGCCATATTTTGTGGGGACATTCCCTTATATCTGAAATGGCCATTGGTTCTTTTTCTGAAACGTGGGACCCCCCAAAGTAGATCAAGATCTTTCGAAAACCCCTCGCGAAGACACGTAAAAAATTCTGGAGTCTTCTTGCCAAGCCAGAAGAGAAATCAACATTGACCGTCAATCACTGACCCTTCAAGAAAATAGGCGGGATTTTCTACTAACAGTAACAGTTACCCTCTGGTAGTTTAACATAGCTATGGAAAATCACCATTTTTAATGGGAAAATCCACTATAAATGGCCATTTTCAATAGCTATGTTAAATTACCAGAGGGTACTAATAGCAACCAGCCACCCTTTTCCCCTCCATTTTGCCCGAAGACCTAAAGCTTTGCCCATTGGCAACGCTGGGAGTGTGGCCAGATTCTGCATCAAGTCCTGGATTTCGCATTTCGTTTCAGCCACAAAAATCCCAGGAGCATCACTGCTGAAATGATCAGCAGTTTCGCGAAAACCCATGTAAAACCCATGTAACCCATGTAAAACTGTTTTTTTTCCAAATTCGCATTACCTTGAAACATGAAATTCACAGCATGTGGTGTGTCCAAGTGTTACTTTTCACCTGGTTGATGCTGCCTATCATGACTACTGTACCCCTTTAGCAGGGGGACCACACCCAAATGCAAAATCAATTTGTTCAAGGTGTTTTTGAGGGGGACCTTGAAAATGTAAGTTTACATTTTGAAGGTATTGTTTAAACACTCCCCACAAAAACGTCACCTCAGGGATATTCAGCGACGAATTTTACATTTAAGGGGGGTCCCAAAAAATGTATCTTACATTTTTGGTATGGCCCCCCTGAAAAGTAGCCTTAAAAGAGTGGTGATTGCCCATCCACAAACACATACAGTCCAAGGTTTCTGAATCACAGTAAGAACAAAATTCATTTTTTTGTGCAGGGGGAGATTTATGGAGATTTTATTTAAAAAAACAGGGGGACATACAATAAAGGGACCAAAAAAACGAACTATTAGATCTTCCTATTTTAACATACCCATCCAACATCAAGTCCGGCCCGGAAAATCCTTCCAACTACATCCCATGAAAAATATCATTGACATGTAGAACAAATTTATTAAATTAGATTCCTTCCAATGATAACCCTCAGAAATCCCAATGTTTTCATCACCATGCCGCCCGCTACCCATCGGCGTCCGGGGTGGTGCAAGATCTGGTTGAAGCGGTGGAGGGCCGTGTGGAGGGCGTGGCCGGGGGAGCGCCATTCACGTCCTGCCAGGTGAACTATGGTTTGTGACCATTACCCTCTGGTAAACATACAAAAAACATCAAAAAACTATGGAAAGATCCACCATTTTTAATGGGAAAACTCACTATGTCGACTGGGCCATGTTCAATAGCCATGTAACACATTACCAGAGGGTATAACTTAACTACGCATGCATACGTGCATACATACGTACATACATACATACAACATATATATATATACAAGGTATAAGAGTTTATATATGGGTGAGCATAAAATGAATGAACATAAACTTAATTACATAAAGTTATAATGGTCAGAAACTACACCTGTAAATTTTACAGGTGTAGTTTATGACCATTATAACTATGTAATTATACACTTCTATAACTACATGTTAACTGTGGTCTATGGTAAGTAAACATGGCTTGAAACCAACGGGAATACTGTATGTCTGTAAATATATATATATATATATATATATATATATGTGGTTTATGCATGGGTAGCTAACCATGACTATATGTAGATTTGAAAAACAAAAACTGCATTTTTGTTGGAGAGGTGCTGGTATTCTGCACAGGTTTTGATCTGGTATTTCAAAAGCAAATGGTATTTGTTTGAGGTCTTGTTTTGGCATGTTTGTTAGTTTTTCTGGTGTTCTGGTCCTTTTCTGTTTTTATTCTAATCTGTCTCTGGTTTGTTTCTGCTTTTTTCTGGTGCTCATGTGGTTTGCTCGTGTTTCTTTTTTGTATTTTGGGCCAGCCCGGGTTGGCTTCACTGTTGCCTTCCGTGGCACGGTGACGGAGAAGGTTTTTGTCTTCTCAAGATCATCAATTGATACAGTCAGAGATTTGAAACTGGCTGTTCAAAACACCGCTTAAATTAGGAATGCGTTTAAAAAACCTGATTCCAAGACCAAGAAGGTAAAAAAACACAAATTTCAATTTCAACATGTTGGTTTCCAGGCGTTTCTGCAAAATTAGGACTCATAAGTTTAAACCAACGGGAATCGAACCTGGCGATTGCATAGAAATCCCCGAACTATGGAGGTTTATAGCTGAGAAAATAATCTGACTACATGGAATAAATATAGGGTAATTAACTATAGATGGGTTTTAATATGGCCGTTCATGGCGTGCTTTCAACTAACCTTGCTATTTATAGGGCACTATGGGGATCCAACCAACCCCTCTTTCGCCACGAATCCCTTGCCGACCTTCGGCGTGCGCAGGGCGAATCTTAAGCATCTTTGGGGAGACACCGATTGGTGCGGGATTAACCCGATAATAAACACAGATTTGGAGTTTGTTTATGAAACTCTGCTTATATATTTTTGATGATTATTCTGTTATTTTAACATATTTTAACTACCTGTATGATCAGGATTTACGTAGTAGACTTAGATAGTAATACTGACATATATTCTTATTACCACCACAATATGATTTTGTTTTCTAATGATAGTGACTGATAATATATATATAATACTTATGTTTCCAAAGATAATATTGACTAGTGACTAGATTCGACTATATAGTTATTAGACTTGTATATGCATGTATATAAATATATTATACCACCCATCCATATACATGTACGATATGTTAGATGCGACATCCAATTCAAATCGTTTGCAGAGTAGATATAAAGGTATGATACATGATTCTGATATAGTATACACCCCCAATTAATCATTGATGTGATATGATAGACTGACATTCGCTACATCTATTGTAAACAAACTTCATTAATCATGACTTGTATGGATTCATTGAGTCCATACAAGCCCGTTTGCGCGAGACATGGATCCAGGGTAGTAGAAAATCCCACTTGAGTATTGTTTCCAACACACCCCTTCAAGAATGGGTATGGTGTGGTCTACATCAAGGACCAATGCCCCTTCAAGAAATGGAGGTACACCGAACCACCATGATACCACAACTGGGGACTAAAAGGTTTGCATAACCCCAAACATTTCCCCAAATAACAAATAGGGATCTAGACTATACACAAACACAGACACGCATTACACATGCCGGGGTTGATTTGAGGAAAACATTGCAAGAGGCCATACGTTTTCCGATCAGAATACTGTGCTTTTCGGGAAATTCTTCTCCTGAATTCGGAGAAAAACAGAAACCAAACTCCAGGATTTTGCTCTTGGAATCCTCATCACTGTATACCTGATCGCTTTGGAGTCTGGAGAAAACATGGAACCATGTTTTCCAATCCATCAAGAAAAAACATATAATTCCACGTCCAGAGTTTACAACATGCCATCTGTTTGACACAAGGCCCTTCAACCCCAAGCAACTTGCCCGAGTCCTCCTTGATGAGGTAGCGATAGATCTCCGAGCCACGGAGTTCCGGAACCATGTCCTGCACGGCGCTGGATGGATCAGTCTCTTGGGACGATGGGACCCATGGACCAAGCGTCCTCCAAGGCATGTCCGCAGGCCGTCGCCTTTGCCCGGAGCTCGTTCAGCAACAAATGCGCCTGCGGCTGATGCGCGGACCTGTTGGCTCTGGGAACTCTGGAAAGAGATTACTAGATGACTAGATGATACTAGATGTGCAAATATGTTCTATCATATCTATTATATATATAATATATTTATATAATATATATATATATATGGATTCTCTAAATACATGTGCATCCATTCCTGTTGGGTAAATCACGAATTCCAGGGAATGTCCCGGCTGGTCCCATCTGGGCCCATGAAGCACAAGGTGCCCCAAAAGCCAAAAGGTAGGCATTGTAGGTTGCTGTGTTGTTTTATAGCAACAATATAACAACAATAGCTATGATTTATAGTGTATATATATATAATTTCATGTACATATGTATGTATATATATATGTCTATGTATATTATATATTACATGATATATATATATAAACTGTTATATAATAGCATGTATCATTATTACAGTATGTGTGTATACCATGTCCACATATTTCCAAGAGTTTCTTGGGGGTTTGTAAAACCGTATGAACCACTTGTTGAGCGCCATCTTGCAGCATAACCTCCCACCTGTCGCTTCAAAAGTTCCCGGTGCTGCGTATCGCAAAGGTCGGCATGTTGCCGACGACCCTTGCACAGCTCGTCATTCCTAAGCAGCAGTTGCTGCAGGATGGTGGTTGATTGGTTAATGGAACTCTCCCATATTTTCCTAGCATCTTCTTGGGCCAGTGGGGGTGGCCAGGAAAAAAAACACACCGTCTTGGGGAAATAAGAGGTTTGACCTTAACAAATCAAGCACACATATCTCGTGGTCTCCAAGTCCAGGTCGTTGATCAAAGACATGGTAGATTGAGGATGCCGTTCATAGATGCATCGAAGAACGATTCCATGAGTACGCAAATGTACGCAGCCATTTTCTTCCATGGATTGAAAAAATATGGTGATCACTTGAACTATCAAACAATTGGTTTTTGTTATGTCTTAAAATATAGAGAAACCCCTAAATCCACGACAAACTGTTCTGGTTACCCATCATTTTACCTATCCAAATTGCAATCTTATTTCGGTATACAGTACCCCATGTTTGGATCCAGTTGGTCTGCTCAGAAACCGCTTAGACCTCCAGCCCAAACCAGAAGAGCAGCTGGTCTTTGAAGTCTGACAGCATCTGCCGCAAGGAAAAAATCTCGTCCCACATCAACCTGAGGTTCAGTCAGCGGACTTTTCACTGGTGACCCCCCCCCAAAAAAATATAAATATTCCCTTCAATACTGGATTGAGCACCCTGTTGGATCCAAACAAAGACTTTTTTTCGACACCGACAGAACAGTGGATTCGGTTCCAGGGGACCGGTTCTGCTGGATCAATTGGTGCCCCACCAGTCGCTTGATCATCTTCAATTCAGGTTTGTACAGCTGCGACCTCGTGCTACTGGGAGAAGGTGGAGAGGGTGGAATGGTGGCGCGACTGGATGCCAATGATCTAATGGATGCATATTTATGTCGGCTATGGTCATCCACATGTGCAGGATGAAGTAGTTTCTACTGAAATTAATCATAGACATGTTGGGATTCACATGGATTCACCGTGGAACCCTGGCCCAAGGGAAACCCATGAAGTTTCCATAGCAAACTGTTCGTTTACTGGGGGGCTCTTAAGGGGGGGCAACAGGTATAATATGGATTTTTACAATTATTCGTCCTATTATACCCAATTGTATACCCAATTATTAGTCCTATATTAATCCTAATTGGTCTACAATATGGTACAATATAGTGTAGCCAACGCTCTGAGACCCTTAATTCAGCCCCCTTGCCATCGCCCCTTTTTCAGCCTTGCCAGGGTTTCCGGGTCTATGGGAATCCCAGCTCGCACCCTCAGGGTCTTGCGTTGGTCACCAGTTGCGCTGAAATGGGTACCGCCAAATTCATGGCCATGTATCGTTGATCTAGGAAAATTACCCATAGGATGCATGTATGGTATATATGCTAACATTGGGGGTATATTGATGGTAAATGTTACCATATTAACCATACACGGATCCTGTGGGTTATGTAACATTCGATGATTAAACAACTGGATTTGGATACCGGATGCCACTTTCTGTTTATCACGTTTTGGACGTGTCGCCGTAGTCAATCAACATGGCCAGCCGGGTAATGTCTGCACTTGGAACAATTTGGCACCCAAATTTGATCAAATGAGCAGTGGCTGCTAAACCCTGGTTGGTTGATGATCATAAGGGATTATACATGATTATACTACCCTTTATATATTGGTGGTTACATCCAAGAACGGGGAATTTTCTTTCTTAACCAACCAGCGTTTATCATCATCCAATCCCGGGGGCGGCATGGGATCATCCCCAGAATTAGAATCTACTGTGGATGGAAGAAATATGGAAGAAATCCTGCACCACCGAAAGGATGGTTGAAAGCCTATCAGTATTGGGATCAACGACCTATCAACTGGTGATTCGGATTTCGCTGGCCCATCCACAGTATGAAAAGGATGGTTTTTTGAGGATTCTAAGCTTCTCCGAAGTGAACAATTTCCCAACCCTTGGAGTTCTAAGCAATCCAAAAGCCGACCTCGTTGACGGCTTTTGGAACGGCTTTTGGAACGGCGTGGATCATCCCTAAGGCCCGGCCTTCCCCATGTGGCAACTCCCCCCCAAGATTGGAGGATCACATGTCTTAGTTGATGTCAGGCTGGATGGTGATGGATGAAAGATGACGAAAGTAATGTTGATATAACATACATATATATATATATATACATATATACATGAATACATACATATACATATATATTTTATATTATATATACAGTAAATACAAACATAATGGAAACTGCCAACCAACAGATGTGTTGTTCTACACAATGATCAGCGGCTGAACCTATTCTGAACCAGGGGGTCGCCTCTGGGGGGTGAGGAGTAGCCACCACAAACTATTTCAGTGCCTGCCCATGGATAGGCAGGACCAATAACCATTACCCTCTGGTTGTTTAACATAGCCATGGAAAATGGATGAAAATGGCCCATAGAAATAGATGGTTTACCTATTAAAAATGGGTGGATCTTTCCATGGCTATGTTAGTCATAACCAGAGGGTAATACTCATCATGCAGGTCTCATCATGGTCTGTGAGGTTGATCAATGCATATTTCAACACTTGGCCTGGGCTACCAGGGCTCCCATTCGAGAATGGCTACCACGTTCTCATGTCTTTACCTGGGCCCTTGTTGACTCACACCCTGGAGAAATCTAACACTTGCTTTGGAAGTAGAAGACTGATCATTCTAGTAGAAAATCTGAATTGCATGTCACCGATTACATGCCTTTGTCAGTAAATTCATGATTCATGAGCATATCATGGGCCTTCACTCAGTGGCATGCTACAGACAGGGTTGCCAGGGTTGCAACCACCATTGAGGCCAAAAACTGGAAACTTTGTCCAGCTGATGTCACCAATTTGTCTCTGGTCGTGGTCCCAGTGCTCTCGCCATCCTCCGCATCAGTGCCTGCGAAAAACCAGAGACGATACACGGTCCATTCCGGTGCTGACAGACAAGGCAAGAGGACGACATAGATGGACTACCCTCTGGTAAACATACACAAAACTATGGAAAGATCCACCATTTTTAATGGGAAAACTCACTATTTCCATGGCCATGTTCAATAGCTATGTTAGTTTACCAGAGGGTAGATAAGTTCTACATACCACTGGACCATCCCGAATCATCCCAAAGTCCATGTATCTCAATGTCAACCGGTTGGTTCCCGAAGTTGAAACAAATAAACAATCACCCTCACGATCCGACAGGATCCGACAGGCGACATCCATGAATCATGCTGACCACTGTGTGTTCCAACTGTCTTGCTTCCGCACTCATCATAAAATCTACCTCGGAAATCAAGAGGCGATTAGAAACAAGAAACCCAGCGCCCTAGTTTCCAGTGTGGTAAACCCATAAATCAATTAATCATAAACAACCATGAATAAACCATCCATAACCATCCCAAAACCACCCCATTCACCAACCATTTTGGGTGGGACAGGACATCCCACACATCCCTGGGGCCTGTCGTAGACTCCATGGACCCCGTCGTTGAGCTCGGTGCTTCCGAAACGCTGCTGGACCCGGTCGTCGAAACGCTGGCCCCGCTGGATGCAGAGGTGGATACGGATGCAGAGGATGTGGAGCACAAAGCAATGCCTTTGAATTTACCTGGGAACTCTGCAAGAAATGGATAGAAATGGTAACTACATGGTAACTATACATGGTAAATAATATGTAAATATATGTCATTATATGATACTATATGAGACTATATATGTAACAAAAAAGAAGACCTAGTTTTCAAATGTTTCATGAGTTGTGTAATGCCATGGTTTAGACAATGGACATCAGACCATGGATTTTTGCTCATCGTGTGTATTTGATCATCCATTTTGGGCACCCCAATATTGATCGACATCCAAATACATACAAATACCCCTGGCATGTGCTGGGGAAATCAACCTTGCTTCCGGCCATCGTTGCCATCCTAATTTCCCTCCAAGCTCAGATCCAAGTATGACCGCCATGAAATTCCAGCATGTCAAATCATACATCGGTTTCAAATGGATGTTTCCCAAAACTTTTGGTTCCTCTTATAGATGGATACTCGTTGCTTACCAATTCCTGTCCAGGGCACATTTTGGTGTGATGTCCATCCATGTTTCTAGATTTGTCCATTTCAAGTATTTGTTTTTTAACATCCTTTCGACGCATCCTTCAATGGACTGGCTTAAGGGAAAACCTAGAGGAAACCATAGATTTTCCCATGAAGTATGGGGGTTTCCTGAAATTTTTCCCTTAGACCAATCCATCGAATTCTTATCACCATTAAACACCAACACGTTGGCTCATTTGTGGGTGAAGCATTTGCACATCCCCCGGCAAAACTGTTACGAGCCATTCTTTGCCATTGTTAATCGTGAATAAGTAGTTATAAAATAATATTTATAATAATTAACAAACATGTATCAACCATATTTATATACAATTATAAAAAAAATATTAATAAACTATAATAAACTAAGCCTAACTAAACCATTTGAAGCCGAAGCATTGGCTCCCTTGACTTCCGAAACCTTCAAGGATCTTCCACCCCCGGCATTCCATGGCGGCGAGTGGCTCTTTGCGTAGCCAGCCGTAGAAGGACTGGTGGCCTCACAGGTTTGATCCAGGGATGCCACAGAATCTGGGCATTACCAGAGGCTAATTCTCAAAGAAAAAATATCTTTGGGGCTATGACCTAGTATACCTAGTACAAACATCATCAAGCATCATTATCTTGATATCAGATGATATCAGCCTATATATAGTGCTATGGCCGACCATAGCGGGCCATAGCTGCCATAGCTCCACAGTCGCCTGGCCATTCAACGTGCCATCGCCCACTGAGACAGCACAGGAGCTCTGACCAACACAGGCGTTGCCAACCTGAGGCCGTCAACGGCAGCTTCAGTCGCTGATGCTTTCCCATGGTTTCCCCGACATTTGAACTTACCCTCTGGTAATTTAACATAGCTATTGAAAATGACCATTTATAGTGGATTTTCCCATTAAACATGGTGATTTTCCATAGCTATGTTAGTTTACCAGAGGGTATATATAATGGCAGTATATAATCTTATAAATCCATGAAATGGGTTTAAATGGACCATTAATCCCTCTCCCTATTCCTAAAACTCTACTTAAAAAAAAAAAAACAGATTGTTTGGTTTGGCAAATTTCAGATTGGTCTCTTTGACTTTTAATTGATACCCTTTCGAACACAATTTTAAAATGAATATCCATTTAAAGGTTCTTCTACCCCCTTAATAATAAACACTAGATAGCCCCGGGTTGTTTTTTATTGGGGCTGTTTGTTAAATTCAAACAATTTAGTTGTCTTAATTAGGACTTTAAATTTAATATTAGGGGAAAGCTTCGAAATCAAATTTTTGCAATAATTGAACTAGATTTAGAAAGGAATTTATATAATCGATTTTGAAATCGGAAATTTGAGATTTTTTAAATTAAGTGTTTTTAATTTAATATTTGGGGAAAGCTTCGAAATCCAATTTTTGGCAATATTTCAATTAGATTTAGAAAGAAATATGATCGATGTTGAAATCAAAAAGTTCAGTTTTTCAAATTAATTAAAGCCTTTAAGTTACCCTCTGGTAAATAAACATAGACCCTGAAAATAGCCAATTGTTAATGGAAACTAGTCTTCCAACCCCTATCTGCCAGGGTCTATGTTAATTTACCAGAGGGTAATATTAGGGGCCAGTTTCTCCCCCGAATATTGAATACCCCCTAATAATGACAACTACCCCTAGGTTTTATTATTTTTGGGGGGGAGGGGGGAGGGGGGACGTTGAATATTAGGGTGAAGGGATTAATCGTATCTTTTAATACCTTAAAACATCTTTAAACTATATTCGTTTCATTGATCAGCATTGACCTTTAGTATCTTCAACAAAAATTATCAAAAATCCAGAAGTGTTCTCCAAAAAACGCTCAACGGCATGTAGGCCCACTGATTGTTGGGATCCTCCGCAAAGGGGTCGCCGCTGCAGCTGCCGCCCACCAGACCCACCGAGGCGAAAACGAAGCATTCGATGCTGCCCGAGCTGCAAGCGATGGTGGCGTCCTCGGGGCGCACCGTGCAAAGGTGCGAAGTCTTTGGGATTTAACATATTGGATCTATCCAGCAAACATGGTGTATGCGCAACCAAAATTAAGGAAGATATATATATATATTATGTATATATATATGTATATATATGTATATGTATATATTAGGTTTTTTTTCATCAATTGATGTTGGCTAACTTAGAGTCTATTGAGTGCAACAAAACCTATCTATACCTTCTTCATCCTTTTTCATCCCCATAAAGCATAGTTGACCGGCTTATAAACCAACTTAGCTAAGCATAAGCCGGTTTAGTTCACTAGGTACAATCCATGGTCTGTGGCGATGAAAGAACTACAAACAGGTAATAGACCAACAATCATTTGCAGGCCTTGTGGTTTGATGTTGCTAGATCTTGGTTTCAATCTGTAACAAACAAACATTACATTACCCTCTGGTAAACATACAAAAAACTATGGAAAATCACCATTTTTAATGGGAAAACTCACTATGTCTATGGCCATTTTCAATAGCAAACTGTTAAATTACCAGAGGGTAATTAAGAACAACAGGAATGTGGTAATTGAATGATGAATCATCCTCTGTAGACACGGACAATGAACACTGTTTGAAACCAGCAAGAATCATCAAGCTGATGCAGCCCCTTCACGCCACAATGGGATACATCCTAGAGTTGAAGAGAATGCACTTTATGTGTTTGGCCCAGTTACAAAAAAAAACTTACCAAAATAGGGTCACTAATGACCCACAAACATCCTTTTCACGATTTATTTTTCAGGTAGACCCATCTATAAATCATCCCCCAATTCAGGTTCATTATTGGGTTTACTGCATGATTCACAACAAACACACACAACAAACAGCCCCATTTCGTCATTTCGTGGGTGATGCCACGGATGGGTGAACTCACTGATGGGTTCCCCTCCGGTTTTGATGGCAATGGGAAATTGGAACATCCACTTTGCGATGGTTTTGATTGTTTTAAAGTTGGAAATTTTCATGGCGTTGATGGCACTTCGATGATTTTCCCATCAAAACTATCAAAACCTCCATATTTCATCATATTTCATCATATTTAGATGGGATTTTCTATGATTTTCCCACATTTTCCTCTGATTTCCGGTGGTTTCGTTGGGGACTGCCCAGCCACCGTTGATGTGTCGCGTCCCTTTTGAAGTCCCGAAACATGTCCCGCCCAAGCGTCGGCGCCCTCGTTTTGCCCCGCCGGATACTCCGCCTGGCCACAGGTCAGTTCTCTTCCTGTGAGGTCCAGGTCGCTGGAGCACCTGGGGGCATCCCATGGCTTCCCCAGACGAAACCATGGTTTTTCGTGATCTCCACATTTCAAAAAGTGACCATGCAATTGGGGTGTTTAATAACAGAGGGGTGGGATTATATAGACTATATAATTTTCATGATACATAAATAAATAACTAAATAAATAAATAAATAAAATAAGTAAATATAATTATACATATATATATATATGTTAGATAATGTTAGATATATAATATTCTAGGCAACCTGCAGAAGAGGCAAAACATAGAAATTCCATGAACTTGTCACTTTAGCTGGATATGACCCTTCTATCTTTTTTTGGGGAGTGTGATGAAATAAATCATATTACCCCCTGAAAATGATCGGGTTAGAACTGTCTGTCCAAGTTCAGCGTGCAGAACAGTTGAACAGATGGGTCAACACATCTTCTGTTTCGTTTGCGGGTGCGGCAGCAAATCAGCTTGATATACAGTCAAGCTGTACCAGCTATCTAGCTCTACTCTGGTCATACATTGCATCAATTTTGGGGACGATGCTGCAACATGTGCGGGGACTTGCCAAAAAATAGTGATGATGATGATGATGATGATGATGATCAAACAGTAGTTTTGGGGGTACCCAATCTTTAGACAAGCCGAAATCTCAGAGTGCCATAATGTGCCATACGTGCCCCCTTTTTTCGCAACCATTCTATCTAAGGCACATGTATCCCAATGCATTGGAAGTGGTCCACTGATAACTGCCACTTCCAGCAGCCGTGGTTCCACCAGATCCAGCGTTCCCAGTGGTTGAGGAATATGGGCTGCTCGTGCAGCCTGCAGGACGATGGCACCGGCACGTCGCCCAGCTGGGTGACTACATTTGACTATACTATGCCTATAGTGTTGCTGAAGCATGATGGAAAATCACCATTGCCCGACATTTACCCTCTGGTTATGTCAAAATAGCTATGGAAAATCACCATGTTTAATGGGAAAATCCACTATTTCTATGGTCATTTTCAATAGCTATTTTGACATAACCAGAGGGTATACAACAGCAGTTGCCATTGTTTATACTGGTTGTGGCTGTGGGAATTCTTCAATTTCCGCACAACTCATCCAACGGATACATATGGGTCGTGATGGCATTCCCATGGTCGGGCCTTTGGGGCTTAACCAAAAAAAAAACGACACAACTTGTACAACTCATCGGTCATTCCAACATACCCTGGATTAATAACCCCTGGATTAATAAACCTGGATTAATATACATAATGTCAACCCTGGATTAATAACCCCCAAACGGCTGTTTCATTGGGAAGGTACCATTGAAGTCTCAGTCTTCATGACGGAATGACGGGGGTGTTCCACCCCCCCAGTCATAAACCAATATAAAAAAAAAAATGGTTTAGTAAAATCCGGGCTTGACATGGCACCCCACATTTTTCTGGTCAAATCTTCCACATCCCCAAGGGGTCGCTCCGCATGGGTGGGTCGCCTGGAGGGCATGGTCGCTCCGCATCGTAGTCCGGAGGGCAAGCCTTGCCCTTGTTATCCGTGCCACTGCAGGTTCCGAGCTTGTCAGCGGTGCCACTGGTGCCACCGGTGCCACCTTAATGGAAATGGGATAGGATTTAAAGGGATTTAACAGAATTGAATGGAATTTGATTGGATTTAATTATATATATATATAATTAGGTTCAATGGGATTTAATGGGATTTAATGGGATTTAATTATGTAGATTTAATTGGGTTTTGAATGGTTTTGATGGGTTTAATGGAATTTAAATGGATTTACTTGGTCTTAAGGGGATTAATCTTTCTGCAAACTAAAATAACATAAAATAACTAGGGAAAATCACCATGGTGAATGGGTAAATCATCGAACTAAATGGCCATATTCAATGGCAAACTGGTGAGGTACCGGAGCAACAGTACGTATTTGCCTGCGGCTGACGCAGCATTGTTGTCATCATCATAGCCAATATCAACATCACCATAACCAATCCAATTTCCGAATCAATCTATGCTACAACAAACAAGGATGGCACTGATGGCACCCGAAAAAAGGCATTATCTATGGTTGAACCTGCAACACGTGGAGAGGAATGGACCAACAAAAAACATAACATCATGCTAGCATCTTAATATCATCTCAATCTAATGGGAACCCCCAGCGCCGGTCACTCTCCATGACTGGTCCACTCCGACGGACTGCGAGTTTGGCCATGGTCCAAAGATGAGTCGCTTTCACGGCTTCAACTTTCCACGATAATGAGCCTCTACTACTTCCATCAGGCCCCATACCCTCCAATCAACCCAAACCACAGGCTGTTCATTACCCCATCACAAAATGGGAATTCCCAAATCTAATTTTCGTCATTTCGAACGATGAAACGAATGTTTTTTGGGACACCTCAATTTTCAGAAATCACTATCATCGCAGAACCCAATATCATCCAAGTACTTCATAAATCTATTCCAACATGTCAAATAAAATGGATAGTTCATGATAGCTCATCATTAGCTCATCCCTTCAATATCTTCAAAACATCTCAAAATCATTCAAACCATCGGCACACTTAACGGTTCCAGCCCCGACTTGGAAGATAGCCAGGTCACCACCGCCGCTGGCAGTGCCAGTGGTCCCATCCTTTCCCGTGTTGCCGGACTGGTCGAAGCTGATGCCTGTGGCTGCCCAGGAGTTGGTCATGGAACAGCAAGGCTTCAGATCTTCGTAGTCGCTTCCTGCAGCCGGTGGTGGCAAACATCTTCGTACAACGAGAGAGATACCCTCTGGTTATGTCAACATAGCTATTGAAAATGACCATTTATAATGGATTTTCCCACTAAAAATGGTGATTTTCCATGGTTTTTTGTATGTTTACCAGAGGGTAACATGTAATCATCCCCATAAGTTGGATATGGAATATCATGGTATATTATGGTCTAAAAAATTCACTTAGTGGAACTGTACCCCTCATGCAACACCAAGTCGTTGAAGATACTGGCCCAGTCCATTTTGTGTACAGTAGCCTGTTTTCAGGAAGCAGGGTAGACACGTCTGGGCAACTTAAATGAATATATGCATGCCGGTAAAAATTCATGCATACGCAAGTGTATACATACATACATATATAACATATATAATTTAATATAATTACTTATATAAGATTATATAAGTATGTATGTCTCATGCGTGTATTTATGTTGAATCATAAACAGTAACATGTTCCTTGAAAAAGAACCACTCTGGTCAGCCCAAAAAAATGGGGGCTAACCATGCTGCCAGGAATCGTGAGCTTACGTCATACTGTTTCAGCGTGTTGTCGTAGTTGGGTTGCCCCACATCGGTGCCACCTTCAGGGCAGCTGGTCGTTTCAGAGGGAAATATGGTCCGGTGTCACCCAGTTGAATTCAACCGACGTGTTTGTCTGTGGTAAACTGGGTGCCCTTGAAATCGAACTTGGCGATCATTCGCCTGTATATCATTATATTATATTATATTATATTATAATATTATAGCTATATCTATATATATATTCATATACAGTATTTTTTTCCTCTCTCTCTCTCTCTCGCTGTCTATCGCCGTCTTGTTCAGCTAGGCTGAAGGTGAGCAGGTGGCCCAGCCAAATGGAGCCGCCATCCCTACAGTGTGTAAAGAAAAGGACGGTGGGAGCTGAAGAAAGTGTACACATGGACTCTACTTATAGATTAATCTGGGAAAAACAATAGTAAACCACCCATTTGTGAATTGTTTATACCAGCTATTTATGGTGATTTGGGGGATGGTTTATTGTTGTTTTACCCACATATACCCACATTACATATTTTGCTTTATGTTCCCATCAAAACTGGGCATGCCATCAAGACTGGGCATCCCCGTCACACCCTGACCTTGGGTATAAGGCTTCGTCGCATCCGCGTAGAAGTTGTTGATGCTACTGACCTTGCCCTTGAAGCACTTCTTGGGTCCTGGGCTGGGCATCTTGTGGCGACCAGCTAATGATGACAGGAAGGTACATGACTACTGTAGCATCCTCAAAGGTTTGATGCTGAACTAGATTTGGATGCACCATCACACAAAAAACATACAAAAACCCTGCGGTCGTGATGTAGAAAACACAGGAGCAGAGTTTAAGTCTTTATATAACAACTCAATAACTATTGTTGTATGATATTGCCTGA
>Ga0126342_10001045_pt1:0-10000 | contig 36353 bp, 33 predicted proteins | sample Cyp1metagenome_FD_92528 | JGI IMG/M metagenome (GOLD analysis project Ga0126342, IMG submission 92528) | Coral microbial communities from Lord Howe Island, Old Settlement Bay, Australia - Cyphastrea 1 metagenome | ecosystem: Host-associated > Invertebrates > Cnidaria > Coral ... | reverse complement strand
CCACTATAAAGTCATTTTCAATAGCTATGTTAAATTACCAGAGGGTAATGCCTTCTTTCTGCACATGATTGGGTATGCAGGAACTAACCAACCATATTTGGATTCAGATATTTTCGGATTATATTCGGGTTTGTCATGGTTTGTCCAATTGAAATAGTGGGATTTACATGGATTTACCGCCAATATTGCAATGTTTGAGCTCTATGAGAAATGGGGGTAATTACACACCCATCTATCTGCCACTTCAAGGGCCCATTTCGGGAGCCCCCAGGGCCCGCCCAAGTGGCCTGGTCACGCACTCGTTCTCATAGCCTCCGCCTCCGCCGCCGCCCGGTGGTCTGGGGATTGCTGCCAGGGTGGCATCGCTGGAAGGTTTGCCAGCGGACCAGACCACCAGGAAGTTATCGTTACCTCAGGCTGTGCCACAGCTCCAACGTGGAAAATCCATGAACATCCTCGAACTGAATGGAGATGTTATAATGGAAAACTAGATCAAATCATGGAAAATCATCGAACTGAATCTGGGGGGGGGTCCAGTTGCTATGTTGGACTACCTCAGGGCAGATATGGAAAACAAACGAAAATCCAAAACACTATAGTCTATCATTTGATTGTTGAGAGCTAAATAATCTATATCTATATATATTAATATATACCCATATGCTCCATGTATGGTATATTTACATATATTTACCAACATTTGCCCTCAAAATCACCCAAATGTAGGTAAATATACCATACATGGAGCATATGGGATATATATTACACAAATGAGCATTTTCTGTTGCCCTGGTGAGATGACCAGAGGGTACCATTCAAGCTATGCATTTTTTAGGGACAATCTATAGGAAAGGAAGCTTTTTAGAAAAAAAACACGGTAACTGTAGGCTTTTCAGGATGAGATTCCATGAAATTCCGATGAGTTCTGGGATTTTTTTCGATCGCGTGCATCCCAAGAACGCCAACTGGACATACGACGCCATCTCCAAGTTGCAGTACATAGCTTTCACGGCAGAGGTCGAATCGGTATCAAAGACCTTGCCGTGATCAGGAAATTCTGGGCCGCACTACTTCAACACCTTAAACTTAAACCAACCTGCCATCCCCAAAAAGAATCAAACAGACGGAAAAGTAAATCCCTACTGAAATAGGGATAAATCATGATAAATCACGTGTCTTTCTTTTTGGGGGATGACTACACACACAAGTTCACAAGAGTTGCTGATGTTTGTGACTAGAACCATTTTCTCATACAGAATTTCCTAACATTAGAATCACTGGATTCTCAGATGAGATAGGTGCCATGTCCCACCACTCTCAGCCAGTGAAAGCAACATCAGCCGGCTTCATTAACTTTTATCGCCTTCAAAATGGATCCGTTTCATGTCAGAAGCCCCACTCAAGACCATTGGAAAAACCAGTACCAGGGCCATCCTTTGGCCATCCAAGATCCAAAATTACTCAACAGGATACAAGGTGGGGCCCCCAAGTGATAGAGAACTCCACTTACCAGGATTTATGGTAGATTACCTGGTAGATATATCGAACTGGTATTCATGGAGTTTATGAACAACAAACAAAATTACGATGGGAGGGCACCTTGTGTAATATTCTTTTGGTAACCGTCCACAAGGAGGAGAGAACAGTAAATGATAGCAAATTGTCCTGTTTTGGTTTAAAAAAAAAACACTGTAAAATTACTCCAGACAACCAGCTAAACCCAACATGATCCAAAGATATCTAAAGACAAGAGACTTCTTGCAGGCCAGCCGTTGAGCACCTGGAATCAGAACTCTGTGTGCACGCCTTGCATGAAACCTAAGCAGCAAGTGGAGACCAGCTTGATCACCAAGCCTCATCAATCCCCAGTGAAATTCATTGCTGAAATTGAAATAGTCCTGTGATTGAAATCGAATGTTTTACATGGAATTAATCCCACATGGTATAATCCCACATGGTATTAATTGCTGTTATTAATCCATGTAATCCCACATGGTATTATTTCTACCCGTCTTACACACCTGCTATTCATCATTGCTGTAATTGCTGTAACCACTTCTCTTGAAGGATTGGTCATCCACGCTGAATTAGCCTCCGGGAATCAAACATGTGGAAAATCCACCATTTATAGACGATATTCGCCTCGAAACCTCCATTTAGTTCAGGAATTTCATGGAATTTCCCATGGAATTTCCCATTGCCAATTTTGATTACTAGAGGGTCAGGATATCTAAAGGGTCCAAATGGGTCCAATTGGCCAATACTTCTCACTTAGCAAGTTGCCAGGAACAACTGAAATTAGTTGTTAAGGGATCCAGCCTGTCACACATCTTCTAAACATTGAAACACCAGCAGCCGAGTACATACTACACATGCAAATGCCCAACTAAAACTTTGTGTATCTTCGCTTGCTGGGGCTTCAATCCCACATAGATAAGCGGTATATTTTCCATGCTTTTCCAGGACTCACCATATTTTCCATGGCCTTCCATGAGATTCGTTGCCAAAAACAACAGCAACAAGCGGTGCCAGGGACGCTTCCAATCAGCTCCGTCCAATCAATGCCCGGATCGGTGAAGGTGCCTAGAGGCACCACGACGGTCATGGGGAGCAACTGGTTTCGTGTCTGAAAATGGGCGAGTACCCTGGTAAACTAACAGTTTGCTATGGTAAATCCTTATTTGAATAAGTAAATCACCTATTTTTACGGTCCATTTCTCATAGCTATGTTAGTTTACCAGAGGGTACCCGCAAAATGCTCGCTTTCGGGAAAATACTGATGGTTCCCATCGAATTGAGGGGACCCGCCATTTTCAGACAAACCCAAACGATATGTAAAAGTTCGAGAACTTGGCAAAAAGGCTTATTGAAGACGTGCTAACTGGGCCCGCCAAGTAACAACAAACATTTGGCCTCCCAGTGGGGTGAACACTCAGATTTCACCCGAATGGTTGTGTCGGTGTTGCTGGGATGCGTTATTTGGTGTCCTATTACCTTTTCAAGCTTTGATGTTCTGTGGCAAACATCCCAAGGAGAAAATAAGATAGTACTGTTGATTTTTTTGTGGTACTTCCTTCATGTACTTAGGTGTTGATACTTGTGGTCGCCCATCTGTTGCTGAAAAATTGTGCTGGGCATGATTTTGGATGGATATGTGATTGATGCACTTTATTCGATGAATCAAACTCATCAATTTACCCGTATGTTCCATGTAATTGTTGAATAATTACATTAGCCAACATATGTAATTATGGTATACCATTGGAATAATGGTAATATAATGTAGATATACCCAAGTTTTGCCCCAAAAATGCCACAAATCTGTGGGTTAATCTTCCAGCACCATGGAGCATATAGCAGTTTACCTGGAACATCTCATGTGTCATGGCCCATTTACGTCAAGTGCTGCAGCCAGTTGAAGCTTGACTCATTGATGCTCTACTGGAAAAGCCATTAGCCAAAAAAGGGACATCAAACCACGAAGCAGGTGTGAGCCTTATGCAAAGATGCAAAGGCGCAAAGAAACCTTCTGAATGTGTGCCTCTTGATGTGAATAGTTGTGGATGACCTTTTGAAACGGGGCTTCCAAGCAGTAATTCAGCAATCCTTTACAATCTACAGCGGACAATGACGATCTAGGACCGTGGTCATCATGATGGACTTAGGACCATTTATAAGGCGCCGCTGCATATAAACATTTAGGAAAATCATCTGCCCCATAATTTGGTGTCCAATACCCCGCAAATAACAGCTAGCACTTACCCGCACAAAAGAGGGCTGCAGTACAGAAACATCAACCGACCTATGTGGCAATTCTGATTTAACATATTTTAACATATTTTAACATTCATGCGTGTAGGTTTACCTAAAACCAATTTTGGTTGATTGGACATGCTGGCAATCTTATATTGCAAATAAAAATGCACACACACACACACTAAACAAACACACATTACATGACATTACATTGCATTACATTACATTACATGAGATTTCATTACATTAGATTAGATTACGTTGCATTACATTGCATTACATTGCATTACATTAATTTAGATTAGATTAGATTAGATTAGACATGATTAGACTACATTACATTAGATTACATTACATTAGATTACATCACATTACATACATACACATAGTTTTCTTATACATGCAATTACATATGTATATATATATCACATACATACAAATAAACTTCTGTTTCAACCAAATGTAGCCATGCTCCACCCCCCAATTTGACCAAAACACATGGTGAATTTCCCACCACCGGACACTCTGAGGGCGAGCAGTGGCCTGGAAGAGATGAAATCCATTGGTAAATTCACCAGAAATCCATGGGTAAATTCACCAGAAATCAACGGCCATGTTTGGACATGCAAACTGTTCTAGTGACTATAGTGTACCAGAGGGTAGTAGGTCAGGAAAATAGGAAACATGAGCAACCCAAAATCTACCCTTCAGAAATTCATAGAAATTCATGGTTCTTTAGCGATGAAATTATGAGGCGGCTTACCACATTAATTAGATCAACCAATGGTGGTGCAACAAACCAACAGGGCTCCAAAGAGCGGTCTAAAACAAGGTCGAGAAAAAAAAAAACCTACACTGAATGTGGAACAAAGTCGAACACATTTCAAAACACTTATATGTATTATTTTTATTTATTTTTGTAATGAAAGAGGACCACATACTTGGCCGATGATTTCCGATCTATAGCTCACCAGCCCGGGACCAAAACGCACCACCTTTCAACATCGGAGGAAATTTTATAATGGGCTGTTTATCACCTATCAACTGGCTCAGGATTTCGCAACCATCCACTGCACCATCAAATATATCCCTATGGGCCTATGGATCCAAGTACCTTCTTAGAAAGTCTTTGGGATATAATTTAGGATTTCACCATATTTCACCTACCTTCTAAGGAAGTGTTTCGGTCCATAAAAGCTATGTATGTTTATGTCTGTAACCTCTGCATCTTAATCTGACATCATGATTTCAAAGTAGCCGTTCCTGTTGACCTCAAGAAGAGATCAACCAAATTTCCAGCAGAAAAGGTCCCGCACATACGAATTATCACCCAGGTTTACATCTACTTCAATCTACCATCCACTCCTCTTAGCCCACTCTACTTCGCCCCACATGAAGATCATGCAGATTTCAAAATTCCAAAAACATACAAATCTGCATATTATGTATTGGTATGTGTATGCATATGTATTTACAGCATAATCCACCTGAGCAGCAGGGCTATGGCAGCATAAAAGGCCGTTATCCGTAAGAAATGGTCGTTTGGCAACAGCCATTTCAAAAAAAGACGTTGAAGTCCAGGGTATATCTATGTATTTGTATTTGTATAAAAATCTGAAGCACTTAGATGCGTGCCAGAATCCTGAATCACTTAGAAACGCCTTCGCCGCGAGCGCACCAAAAATTCACAACGCCAGCATTCAAAAAGAGAGCGCCAACTTGGTATCATGTCAGGACCGCTTAGATTTGTTTTGATATATCTAGGTTTCACTTTGATATCTGGATCACTGACCGAAATCTGCGTGCGCGGAGGCTCTAGGTATATCCGATATCCTATATAATGTATATATATATATGCAAAATACTAAATATATCTGACGTGGTGAACATGTTCGTGTTCGAGGTAGTATGACTGCAGAAAACCGTGTGTGGATGCGACCTGACAAAGGTGCGCAACCTGATTGATGTGTGTTAAGCAATGGCCCTAAGTATCCCTAAGTGGGATCTGAGTTCTCTCGCATATAACCCTTAGCTATCATTACGGCCAGCACTTGTGCTATGCCTCAAAGTGTTGCGGGATGATTGTCAGAACCATCATTTTTTGTGACCCTTACAGTACTTTGTGGTTTTCTTGCATTTGTTTTTTGCTAGGGCTAGGGCTGCTAGGGCCTCTCTAAGGTTTGCCCAGACTGTGCCCATGTTTAGCATTTTGATGACCCTCCGTGGTGACTCTGCTATCCCCTAAGGAATTCCTAAATGAACCCGAAAGATCCCTGAAAAAACCATTGAAAGTGTATATAGTGAAGCAGTACCTGTAGGGTGTAGCGCGGGTGCTGCGGGTATCACTAGTCTCAAATACCCAGCTCTTAAGTGGGCATCCAATTTAGTCAGACTTTTTAGATTAGATCTAATAAAGAGAATGATGTAGAATGATGCACAATTCAATGTAGACAACATATTATATATATAATACGTGGTTGGTGGTTTCAACCCCTCTGAAAAATATTAGTCAGTTGGCACGATTATTCCCAAGATATGGGAAAATAAAATTCATGTTCCAAACCACCAACCAGATAATATAGATGACATTTCCCCGTATAGCTTGAAACCCATCATCGCCCCGTAACCCATCACACAGCTGTTCCGTGGCCCATCGCCCGGGCGCACTCAAAGATTCACAGCTGTCGGTGCTGGGGACTATAGCTGCCATGGCAGGGAAGGTGAGCACCTGGGGACAAGCCGCCCCGGTTGCTGGAAGCTGGAAAAGACGGGCTGCCGAAGGTGAAGGTTGCTGATGGTTGCTGCAATTCACATGCGATTGAGGCTTCCCCCAAAACTCCAACACCTCTTAGCCGAATTGCAGAATGGTGAACGAATCATAACAATAGGGCTGAAGAAATCACCCAAACAAGGCCCGGATAGATCTGAGAGTTGGGGCCAGTGATCTCCTCTCCATGACCAACACATGGCATCCGTAGTCTTGGCTCAAGTCATTTTAAGGTTGGACCCACTCCTACACCAGTTGCACACATGCAGATTCACCTCAGGTTGAAACGGTTGTCATGCAATGAAAGACATCTTTTCCGGAGATCAAGAAACGGTCTCAAAGTGTTGCACCCAAGAATGCTTTGAAGGAAACTACCTGAAAACTAGCAACTACCCTGATATGCCATCATTTTGAGACATTGTTTTTTTCTAATGACAGCCGTGCCGCAATTGCCAAGCTCCATGGCCACATGAAGCACATTCCACCATGGCCCACGCTATGTCTGAACATGGGTGCACCTTCAAATTTCTGTTTGTTAAATGTGGAAAATGATCATCGTCCAGTATGATAGTATGATCCAGTAGATTTAGGGATTTACATGGATTTACAGTATTTCAACGAAGCCACAAGGTGATTTTTGTTGAACCAATTATGATCAAGTTGCCAAATTGCCGAGATTTTTTGTGCCAAGAAACTACTGTCACTGGTCAAATGTCACAACAAACATGGCGCTTTTGGTGATATTTCACAGCTTCAACCATTGCGATTTTTTGATCACTGGGATTCTAGCAGCTTAGCAGCATTTCTGCTCCGTGTTGATCTATGTGATTTACCCCAGAAATGAACGACGTTGTAGATGGTATCGCGCACCATCAAAGCGTAAGACGTTAGGCGCCCCCAACCACCGAACGTCATGGATGACTTGGAACAAAGCCAACAGCTGCACGGTTGATCTGGGCGGTTGATACCCCATCAATGGTGACCTGCTAGGTGTGTGAAAGGGGGGAAGTCCCGCAAGTATGGCCATCTCATGCCATCTCAACCAGTGAATGATGACCAACCAGTGCTGACCATTGGATGGAATGAGGATGTTCCACAATTTTCAAGACAAAAATGACAAAAAGTCTCCCCACTCGAAAGTTGATGATCATTCTTATCATGAATTATCATCAGTATGTTGATCAGTGTTGATCATTAATTTGTGCAATCATTAATTACAACTATGTTGATCATTACCCTTCGGTAAACTAACATAGCTATTGAAAATCCCCAATTATGATCATTTATGTATAATTTGCCTATTAAACATGTTGATTTTCCATAGTGATGTTAGTTTACCAGAGGGTAATTTGGGCAGAGCGAATATCAAGTCGCCCAATGTCCCTAAGTTTCCCCACTTCAGGTGGTTCCACAGTGGACCCTCCGTGGATTCCGCCATGGGCCCGCGGCCCCGGCGGCCCCGGGGCCCCGTTTGGGGCCCCGGGGTTTGGGTTCTCGGTTGGGGTCCTCCACTCTGAGCCAAAACAGTGGCGCATATTCCTTCAATGGGCCCCCTGGATAGGTTTGAGCATCCCAAAGTAGATAAAATATGGGATCTTTTGACACATATTCCCATGTCTCTGAGGATTGTTGTACATTTCCATACGTTTCCATCATATTCTCTATCTACTCCAGGATGACTATACCAGTAAGTTGGTGTATAACCGGGCATACTGGGCTAACCATGGTGTATATGGATGTACCTGATAGATATGTTGGAAAAAAGATACCGACAAGTTGGTCCATAGCCCCATAGCAACGATGGTGTTGAACAGTTCAGCAGGAGGATTTCAGTGAGAAATACCATCTGGTTATTTAACATAGCCATGGAAAATCCCTTATAAATGAAGGTTTTAATGGGAAAATCATCTATAAATGGGCCATTTTCCATGGCTATGTTAAATAACCAGAGGGTAATCCCACCATCCCTCTCTCTGCATTTCCTTTTCCAAGCCTACCGGAAAATGCCATGCTGGTCGAAGTATCGCATGTGGTCGGAGAATGTTGTCCAATGCTGGCTGCCTCTGTCACTTCTTTCTTTTTTTAAAGGGTTGCCAGTCCCCAATCACACCCTTGAATTTCCAGGCTTGGTGAAGGTCAGCCCACCTTTTTCCCCCACCATGAACAACCCTTTTTCCCTTCACTACTTTTTCTTGTTCCCCTCACAGTTCCATGATTTTTCAGTTTTCAGGTCCATATTTTTTACAGCTTGGCTAAGGGATTCACCGCCGCCATCTGCACCATCCCCATCTGGCTGGTTTTAAGCCCAGAAAAAATTCAATATCGACTCAGGCGAGGGCCTGAAGAAATGGCACAGATACATATATTATACTACCCTCTGGTAATGACTAACATAGCTATGGAAAGATCCACCATTGTTCATGGGAAAATCCACTATAAATGGTCATTTTCAATAGCCATGTTAGTTTACCGGAGGGTATATTATATTATATCATACTATATCATATTAAATCATATTATATCATATTAAATCATACTAAATCATATTATATAATACACACACATAAATGCCTACCAGTTCGAAGACCTTCGGATTTCATTCCGTTCCCAAGGGATTCGCAGGGATTATTAGGGATGCCAGCTATGCCCCACGCTCTCAAACATGGTATGCCCATGTTGACATCTGGTTATTTGTTACATAGCCATGGAAAGATTCACCATTTTCAAGTTCGGTAAACCATCTATTTCGATTAGGGCCATCAACAAACCATGGCGAACTGTAACAGTCATAACCAGGCCGGGTATTTCTCAGTTGCCCAGTTGCCATATGTCATCACTTGCCCTGCCCAGGACACCGAGGCGCCTCTGTATGATACGCTGTGTGGTGGGGAAGCGGTCCTGTCACAGCTCCAGGTGGACATGTTCAGAGGGAAAGAACATGACCCCTGATGACCCCAAAATCTATGAAATGGATATCATATATATATATATATTATAGTATAATATATATATAATATATAAAATAATAAATATATATATTATTATTATTATTATTATTAATAATAATAATTATTGTCATGATTGCATACAACTATGAGCATGTTCAGCATGTTCAAGATCCCAAACCATGGCGTTTTTGAGTTCCGGGTAACCGGCTCCATCCTCCCAGTGGTCGGCTGTGAAGATTTTGGCGATCTTCCATTCGGGGGCATACTGCTTGTTCGGCGCCTCGATTTCGGGTGAGATATAGATGTGGATGTGATATAACTTGATATAATTATGCACATATAAAAAAAATATATACATATAATTTAATTATATATTTATATACATAATTTAATATATATAATTATGAATATATATGAGCGATTGTGAAAACCCTAGGTTCACGGAAAGGACATCCACAAATTTGGGAAGGTCCCATCGCTTACCACACGTTTGTACAATAATGATATATGGTAAACTTGGGGGGTATCG
>Ga0126342_10001044_pt1 | contig 36360 bp, 25 predicted proteins | sample Cyp1metagenome_FD_92528 | JGI IMG/M metagenome (GOLD analysis project Ga0126342, IMG submission 92528) | Coral microbial communities from Lord Howe Island, Old Settlement Bay, Australia - Cyphastrea 1 metagenome | ecosystem: Host-associated > Invertebrates > Cnidaria > Coral ... | reverse complement strand
GCTATCTTATGTGTTTTTTTTGTACATGTTCTTTCGTGTTCATTTTTTTGGTACTCATGTGATAATACAAACGCGAGACATCATGAAAGGAGTTCTGGTAGGCAATGAGGCCAAAGAAGCAAACATACAAAAAATATAAAACAAACCAAAAGGTGGCAAAAAATGGAATCCTTACAAAAAGGCTGTTTGAAAATCAACGAGTCCGGGAAAACCAGAAACAGGGAACCAGAAGTTGTGTCCTTACAAAATGATGCCCGAAAACACCATCTAAAATCACAACTTCTTATAAAAAGGTCGTCGACAAATATACAACTTCCATATCATGAAGAAAGTCGTCACCTTATAAAATGGCACGGGTGTTTGAAGTCGAATGAGGGTGCTAAAACCCTATGCTTTTTGTAAGGGCCAAAACTCCCAAAAACCGATTCTTTTTGTAGGGTTTTTCAAAATCCCATGGAATTGTACTACAACAAGCCGGGTGCGACACCTCCCCCCTAATTCGAAGGAGGATATATATATATAATAAAATATAATAAGTAGGTTGTACATTAAATATATTTAAATATAATACAAACTAAAATGCGCATCATATGATTAAGTATATAAAATATATTGGTTATATAACCACCACATCAATGCTAGAACGGCCAAATCACTGCGGGCCGCCCTTGCGGTGCTCCCATCTTTGATCCAGGTCGCCGAGCGGTGGTGGAACTTCAGGACCTGCAGTTCCGCAGAATGCACAAAGACTTGTGAGCATTGATCATCTTATATAAGAAACATTTGTATATATGTCAATTATTGTTAATTATTAAATCATTATATATGTAATATAGATCATCCTATATAATGCAGATCATATTATAGATACACGTATATATGTGTGTGTATGTATATATATATACATATTTGTTTTGTGAGCAAGGCGCCGCTAGTTGTCAGCTACTGATTCTGTTTGCAGGAGAGTGGCGTGTCCATCATTGCTGAGTACGTTTTGCCAAAGGAGTACGATGCCTTCATGAGTAGCTTGGCACATCTTGGCACGATATTTTTTGTCCTTCACACCTTCATTCGCAGAGCCTAATATATCGGGGGTTCAACCCGGTGCTGGGTGCAGACAAAAACTCAGGCAAGCACCAAGAATCGAGCCGCAGCAGGCGTGATCAACTATGATGAACTTGGAAATGCGACATGTGCCACACGTGCTGCATTCAGTTCACCTGTGCAGTTGCACCCCGTTCGGCGGCCTCTCCAGCAGGCCTGTTGCCTTTTGAATCAAGGGACAGCTAGATTCGATGTTTTTTTTTTTCCAGAAATTCGCAGTTTCTGCAGGTTGAGACGCCTGATGGGTGGGAAGAAAACCTGATAGCTGCAACTTGTGCGCTGCTTGAGCGCGCACATGCACAGGAACATTCTGTAGTTCGGGCGGGCAGTTGCTCTAAGGTGCATTTTTCATGTTTTTGCACTTGTTTTCGGAAGACACCTCTCCCAGAGACGTGTGCTGAGCCAGCAGACGGGTGTTTGATGATGTTGAAGATAAGATCAGTGAAGAGAAATTGATATCATTATTTATGCGTTGTATATGTTGATACTTTGTGCTAGCAGTAGTTGCGCATCCTCTCATGATTCTGTCAATGAAATATAATTATTGCACCACGCATAAAAACACACACAAACACAAATATAATGTATTATATATTATTATTATTATTATTATTATTATTATTATTATATATGTACAGATATATATATATATATAAAGATAGATAGATAGATGGATGGATGGATGGATGGATGGATGGATGGATATATAGATAGATAGATAGATAGATAGTTAGATAGATAGATAGTTTTTTTTTTGCTTTTGGCTCAATGCGTTTCTTCGATCGACTCACTGCCAAAGGGGTACCCAGCAATTCAAATGTATTCAGCGACCAGTGAAGGGGAGCTGGTAAATAATTTCCTGCAGGGGCGCATGATCAAGAATTGCTGGGCTCCCTCTTGTGGATTGCAGGGTGTACAGGTGCCTTGCTCTCCTATTCTTGATGGCCTGCCTTCCCCTAGATCCTCCCCTTGCCCAACGGCAAGAAGCCTTTGCGGAGCAAAACGGTTGCCTGACACGAAGCATGACAACAGTGAAAGCTTCCCTGTAGTTAGGCCATGACATTACTGTATATATATATATATAGCTTATATATATATGTGTGTGTGTGTCAAAATATAATATATATATATATATACATATTTATATATATATATACTTATTTATGTATATATATATACTTATTTATGTATATATATACTTATTTATGTATATATATATATATGTGTGTGTGTGTAAAAATATAATATATATTATATGTACAATGTATGTAAATGTAGACTATTCGGGCTGAAAATCAGACCTGGTTCCCATCACTCGGATTCCAGCATGCAACCGCAGGTGCTGGTGAGCAGTCACGAAATGGCCACTGAAACCAAGCCCCACAGCTCAGAAATTTGTAGACTTGCATTAATGAAGATTGCAGTGGTTGATGCAGGTATGTAATAATATGTAACGATACTATACTGCAGTTAGGTGAAGTATGGTGAAGTGGCTTTTGAGCTTTGCATCTTGGCTAGTAAAGCATTGCAGCTTGCCAAGGCTTGTCTTCAAGCATCGTCCCTGGGGCCCTTCCACTGCACTGCTTCGTTCAGGGCCAAGGGCGCAACTACGCGTACGTCCAAAAGGTGATTGGGCACAAAGACGTTTGCTGTGTCAGGATCCCAGGCTGGAACAAGAAGATCCAAGAAGCAATAATAATAAGAAGCATGATCACGTCGGATGGGCACGGCAAGCCACAAACTTGTTCGACTTCCGAAACAATCCTACTCCGTCCTCCCAGAGCTCAGGTATTGCCGTGTGCAAGGGAGACGTGTGAGACCAAGGCTGTCGCTGATGCTAGCATTGAAAGGCGTTAAAGTATAGATCGTGCATGATCGTGGCCGTGTTTAATATAGGGTTGCTCCAACCCATTTGAGGTAAATGATAGCCTCAAGGGGTGAAAATTGGCATTTCTATGTATTTCTACTTCTTTTATGTACCCAGTTTCCCCGCTTGTATGTGGGATGTTGGGAGCAATATATTAGATAAGCTTTGGCGTTTTGAAGTCTATATTTATACAAGAGAAACATCATATTTGAGATGTGCATTTTGAATCGTCATTTGTAACCCACATGCTCAACGCATAGCAATTTGACGCTGGATTCATGTTCTGCTGAGGCCAATGCATGCCCCATGGCCAAGCTGCCTCAGGCAGAGCGAAACTGTGACGGGGCTGTGCAATGCCGATGGATGCTGATTTCTTCCATATCCTACTGAACTCCTGGCACTGCATGCTGCTGACCTCAGGGCTTTCTGCCGTACTTTGTCAACCACGTGTTTTCTTTTCTGAGGCTCTTTCAATCATTTCAATTGTTTCAAACATCTTCAGGTATTCTTAATTACTTTGACAATGGTGTCATGCAAAATTCCCATTGCGCTGATTCTTGACTCCCAGGCCAGAGAACAGCAGCCAGCCTAACCGTGAGGGCTGACGCTGCCGTTTGTTTTAGCCCAAGCTTCAAGTAAAAGGACCAGCCACAGGATATCGGATAGCGCGTGAAGCCTCAGACCCAAAAGGCTGCGTTTTGTAGGCTCAGACTCCAACCGGAGGAACGCAGATAGATGCGAGATGGCTGCAAAGGTTGCGACTTTCCGTCCCTCCAAATCCGCAATGCAATGCGCGCTGCTGCATGCCTGAAGTCTTTTCAGTATCACAACAGTCCAACACAGCCTGACATCGAGTACGTTCGATGTCTTGCTAGGAGAAAGATGCGAAGGTAGCGGGAAAGAGCAAGGCCGTTTATGAATTTGTGGAGTTTCGGGCAATTGCCATGATCTCACTCATGAGTCAGTTAAGGATGGCGACATGTGTGTGATATTTCCTGGTTCGCATGTAATGCACCGGCAAGGAAAAAGAGAAAGAGAGAGAGGAAAGAGACAGAAAGGAGAGAGATCGGAAGAAGGAGACAAAGGAGACAAAGGAATCGGTGAATGGAAAGGAAGGAACGAAGGACGCCAGGTCCAAAGACAAGGTCAAGGAAAAGGAGGTGGTAAGAGAAAAAGCTAAAGAGAAGGACAAGGACAAGTCAGACAAACCCAAAGCTAGGGAAAGGGAGGAGACAAAGGAGGCCAAGGCGAAAGATGTGAAGGAGTCGAAAGAGAAGGCGCCAAGCGTTTTTTTTTTGTAAAAACTGTATTCAATGTAATTATTTTGTACGTGCTTTCACCACGTCAGTGATTGTGATATGATCTACCCTTGATCTATTTTGATCTTCTATTTCGAATCGTAATCTCAAGCGGATGCAAGGACAGGAAAAGAGATAAGCGATCCCAAGAGGAGGAGTGTGTGCGCGGCGTTTCAGCATGTTTTAAGCGCTGTGACATGTGAGTGTCGGCGTCACTGGCGCTAAACTGCCAAACGGAATTTGGCAACCTGTTGTTCTGTTCCATACCCCGTTGATCAGTGGGTGAAGGAAGAAGAGGAGGAGCCAAGAAAAAGAGACGGCAGCAACAGGAGCCCTTCTCAACCTGTCGTGGACATGGACATGGATTTCAGATATTGCAGCACCACAAACGTTCTGAAACTGAATATATAACTGCTCGTGGAAAGAAACAAGGAGAACCAAAGAGAGGAGCAGAAAGCGCTTGGAGCCTAACGTGCCTCACGTTAGTTGCATTTTTGTGCCTAAAATTGGGAAGCTCCAGTTGTGATGCGGGCGTAGATGCTGAAGAACTCCCGGGGAGAGAGAGAGAGAGAGAGAGAGTTGTGATGTGAAGTTAATTCCGATCTTTCCTGCTTTCACTTGGCCGGACTAGTCCGCCCCCCCCACTCCCACGGCTCTAAAGCCCTATCAGGCAGGGATCCTTCCTCTGCGAGTCAAGACAGCAGGCCAGCGGGGCCTGGGGGTACCCATTCATCGGTTGTTGTTGTTGTTGTTGTTGTTGGAGCACATTGAACCAGCGCAGTGAATCATTTAAGTATGTCATTTGCATCCATATGCAACAAGCACTAGTCAGGTCTAGAGATCGCCGGAAGAGGAGAGAGTGCCATGCTTGCAGTCATCAGCAGGTGAAGTGCTGGATGTAGATGGATGTAGGATGATGTAGGTATCTAGCTAATCTTGTGATATCATGTCACCTCTAAGGGCCTAGCATCATAGATGTTAAGGAAAGAGAGATACCGGGAACGTGATCGGGAACGTGATCGTGATCGGGCGCGGGACCGTGACCGTGACTTGGACGAACAGAAGCGACCTCGAACAGAGACCTGCTTCGCTTGGGCATCATAGCAGTCTCACTCTGTAGGGCTCTGCAAGCTGAATTTTCATGAAACCTGAATTTTCTGTAGGCAATGCATGGCACTGTATTGTATAGTTGTGTGTCTGCGTTTAAATAGACAATTCGCATTGAGAGGTTATGAATATATATATATATATATGCATATATATATATATTAGTTATATATATATATTAGTTATATATATATACGGTATATATATATATATATCTGTTATAATTATTGTCATTGCAGTCATTACATATAATCATTGATTTTGATTTAGGATCACTAGCAGTACGTCATATTCAGTCGCCAAGGTGAGCACGACCGAGATCGATCGCCATGGCCCCAGTGGCTCCAGTGGCTGCAGTGGCACTGCAGACTTCCGTCGCCAAGGCGAAGCAGAGATGCAGGGCCCAGCCGCACAGCAAAGGATGTCAAGGCAGTTGGGACCACGTGGAAACGTTGAGAAAACAAACGGACCCGGTATGGGACATACAATGATACAGTATGACAATGTATGACACATTATGATCATCATGAATTATAGAAGATAGGTTGTTGCAGTTTGCAACTGTTCCAACACACTAGATGTGATCTGCAGTGACGACCCTTGGTTGTGGCTTGGAAGGCTCCTGCATCCACTCCATCTGCGGCCACTGCTCCAGCAAGGCCCCACTTGTGAGCCCCATTTTTTGTGCCAAACCCGTTGGCGAAATGTCCAAGAGGCCTGCGCCGCCCGCCAAAACCGCAGCAGCACCAAGCTCAGAAGCATAATGACCGCCTGAAGTTCCCCAAAATCCCTCATTTATTTTCATTTGCATATTCGCATCAGTATCAGTATCTATCAATGGCCCTAACTAGTCCTCCAAGTGTTTCTGTTCCCGAGGATCTTGCGCAGGAGAAGGCGGAGTTTGAGGCCTTTTGTCAGGCCATTTTGATCCGGTTGATATTGATTGATATTATTTGCTCGTACTCTGTGAGTGATATCAGAATTTGACATGCTGTGCGATATGGAAATATATGGAACACATCTCGTGCCCTTAGTTGTTGAGAGTTGTTGCTGGGAACATTGACCACCTCGAAGCTGTCCTGCAACGTTGCCTCAAGCCTGAGCAGAGTCGACGTTGCGGCATCACTCACGGCTGAACACAACGCATATGCCACGATGAAATGTAAGGGGTCACAGACCATGGAAGCTCCAAACTTACCCCACTGATAACGGACCTGGATGGATCTGGCCCTTTCAGGCGCTAAGCTAAGTTCTATTTGTCTTCGTTGGTCGCGCCATGAGAGTAATTCCAGAAGGCCAAATGGCACCTGCGGAGCCTGCGGAGCCTGCGGAGCCTTCAGCACCAGATCAAGATGAAATCCTGGAGATCTTCAAAAGCTGCTTCTCTGACGAGACCTCTGTAGGCTCACCGCTGGTTCAAACATGATGTCTGCACAAGAGAGCTTCCTCAGACGTGCCATAGAGCAGTGAGCTCTCCACACCCTGCAAGGCAAGGAGCTTCTTAGTCAAGTGTTGACGCAGATCGGCGTGGCCAAGGCCCGACACCACCATGCCCCAAGTGTTTCGAGTGTTTTGTGTCACAATTGGTTGATGAAGGAAGCGGCACAGCAGTGTGGAGAAAATGCAAATAATTGTTGATGTCATGCGTCATGCTATAAAATTCATAAGAATTTTGATTATGTTCACAGTCTCCACACGTTTAAATATGTTTAAATCCATAGGATTTTGGCAGCTGTTCCTGACGTCCTTTCCAAAGCCAGGCTGATGCGGATGCCATGCTGTCCCTGGTCAACAGTGGAAGCTCTGAGGTTTGCTACAATGACTTTGTGAAGTTCATCTTCCCCCCGAAGGACGCTACTACAATTGCTGTCTTTTAGGCTTTTTTGCCCATGCGCGCAAAGCATGATTTTCTTTGGGAAAGAAGTGCAGCTTCTTTCTCAAGCAGCATCAGGAGAAGGTCGTAGTCAGACGAAGAAAGATGCGGCTTGACCGCAACATACTGCAATAACAAATGTAATGCTTTTGGTGTCTCGCTTCACAAACTTCAGAATCTTTGACTTTCCTATGCCTGATCGCGCTCAGGTCGAAAGAGGCACGGCCTTGTCCGTTGTAATTCTGTGAATGACCCAGCTGCCAGTCTGCCAGTGCCAGGTGGAGGAACCTTTCCTTGTTAGCTACTTCCGCCGCATCTTCCAACGGATTTCTTCACATGATGAAGGTGTCACCAAGAAGCAGCTGCACGAGGCTGGCGCTGAAGCCAAAATTAATAGCCGGCTCTTCATATGGAGTTTCATGGCATTTCATAATGTTTCATAATATTTCATATATTTCCATATTGTTTCATGGTATCATGGGGCCTTTCAAGATCCTTCCTGGCAAGCTGCGCCACCTCCAAATTCTGTAGCTTGAAACTCCCCTTCTCCAGATATCACCTCTGTGGTTTCAGGTGTTGGAGAGCTTTGAGATGAGTCTTCCAGGGGAGACTCCTGAAACAGCTGATGCTGTTGCCACTCAGCTATGCCAGAAATGGAAAGGTTGGAAAGGTGGAGGTAAACGTGTTGCTTAAAAGAATGCGGTCTCGCGAGGACATGATGGGCGGTGATCACAACAGGGTTTGGTGATGTGAAAGTTTGCAAGTGAGGCTCATATCTTCAGCGAAATAGACCACAATGCCGACGAGAAGATTTGCTGGGGCGAATTCTACCAGTGGCTTCTGCGATGGAATGTCATGAAAGATGAAAGTGAAGATGCTGCAAGATCGCTCTTCACATTTCTTGACCGCGATGGGAATGGCACAATCGATGCTCAAGAGATGATGGACGCGCTTATGCTCTTGAGTGATTTTGAGTCCAAACATGACAAAACACTGGCTGTCACCTGACTGCTTTCACCACGTGAGGCCTCATGTCAGATTCACACACACTTTCATGAGCTCCTCATTCTTGATCTTCAGATAGCTGTTGCTGATAGTCTACTGATAGTGACGGTGAAGGATACTGTGTACACACACAATGACATAATAATGACATAATGAGTTGATCTATGTTGATGCTAATTCACCTTTCAGCTTTTGTTGGCTGACTTCGTTACTGATGATGTTTGCGCTTCCGCATCACAGCCCGGCTTGCCAGCACTTGCATCACCCGCTGAAGGTTACTCCAGCAGAGGTTGGCCTCATCATCCGGGACTTGGCTCCTGACAATGACTCGGGAGGAATCGATTATCACACTTTTCTGGAAGTACTTCATGCTGCTCGCCAAGGTCACGCACATCCAGGAACGCCAAAGGGCGATTCGGGCCGTTCTCCCCCAGGGACAGTGTTTGTCATTAGGTTCAGGAATCCGAGAAAATCCAATCCATCAGAATCCGTCCAGATCGCTTCAAATCCCCAAACATGATTTCGAGACTATTTCGAGACTCAACTCGAAACTTGAATTTGGAGCAACAGGAAACCAACAGCCTCACCTGGTCCTGAACTTCGATGTCAACAACACGGTGGTGATGCTGGACTCAGCCACTGGGGCTGATTCCAAAGGTCTCATCGCCATGGTTCTGTCGAACTCTGCCTGGGGTAGCATCGAGCTGGATGCTGAAGGCCAACCGATATCCTGGAGCTGCCAGTGGTCGGAGCTGACCACCGAAAAACCCATGGCCGGACTTCAAACCTACACGGAGTTTCTTAGACTTTGGCATTGGTCACGGTGTCATTGCTTTCCCTATGTTTCCTATTGTTTTCTAAACTTTGGAATCTTTGGGCTCTGTCCCCAGGTCAGGATTGATCGAGACAGGAACCCCCTTATAAATAATATCTTATAATATACTTGACAAATCTTGACAAAACTTGATGGGAAAAAACGCACGGTTTCCTGCAAGAGATGCAAGAGTCAACTCAAGCTTGAATCCTGCCTGGCCCATCCTGGCCGAGTTCATCCTAGTTCTGCCGCCACATGATTGCCAGGTTTGTGGTGCTGAAAAACCCCTTTCCAGACAAAAAGGACTATGCAGATAAGGCCGCATTTCGAGCAGCCAACGAGGAGGTGAAGAAACAACGACGGCGGGACTTGTGGGCATTTACCGATCCGGGGATGCCTGGTGAGGCCAGTTTGGGACCATGGTTGAGGGTAGCGGGTAGCACTAGGGACATGCATTGAGGGCACATGTCTCCCATATTACGAAATAAACTGATTTAACGACGATGTAACGTAGTAAATGATCGTAAATGCCTTTAAACAGAGAGTGCATTTCTCCGTCCACAGTCTCATGCACAATTAATAATTAATATACAGGCCTCAAGGATGGAACAAGATATCCGTTTGTTGGTAGATTGTAGCTACCCTGCTGGATCAGCGTGTGCCTGGAGGTCTTTCACCAAGATTTGGCGCTCCTGCAGAGCAGGCTGATGTTGCCGGAGTCGCTGCATGGCAGCCAAGCTGCCAAAGATGCTGGTTTGACGGGTGAAGCAGTGCAGCTCTTGCCCTCCTTTCTCCACTTCCTGCGATGCTCTGCTGAAAGTTGGTCATATCCGAAAAAATCTCAACGTCAAAGTGGCGAGAAATACTTAGGTTGGCAGTATCAGTAGCTACAGCGAGTGACTATCTAGTGACTCTAGTGACTTGTGATGCTTTGGTTTGAAGTTGTAACAGCCTTGCGACCAAAGCGATAGTACCAAGGGGAGCTCAAGAGACGTGGCCGTAGTTTCACTTTGATCTTCCGCACCTTCGGCAGTGATTTGCCCAAACTGCAGAAGGAGCTGCAGCTGCGATCACTTTGTTTCACAAGCTTGTGAGTAGGGTGTGACTTGGGAGTGCCTCAAACTCTTGACCTGTAAATACTGAACTTATTTCAACTTAAAGGCACCAAGTTGGGCCCATTGGTATTTGGTATCCCATTTTGAACGATGGCCACCTGTGCTTCATGAGATGCAAGGAGATTGAAGCCTTGTGCGAAGGCTGGCACCCTTTGTTCAGCAAGGAGGACATCGTAGTGCTGGATGGCTCTGATGGATGCCCCGATTACCGAATGCGATTTGACACCACAGAGAGCTGCGGCACTTTCTTCCGGAACCCAGCGCAGGATGATTTCATGGTATCCTGGGCTGAACTTTCATGAGCACAATGAATCACACTGACATTGTATGAAATGTTCTTTGGCCGCTTTGCTTCCGGTCCTCGTGCGATTGTCCGAGTGCAGTGTGCCCAGGCACTCATTATGGGCAGCATTGAGCAGCCCGATTCCATCGAGAAGGGGCTGGATTTTTACGATGACAAGCAGGATGTTCAAATACACGAAGGTGAAACCCCTGGAGCTGGGATCAGCATTGGTAAATCTGACTGGGGAAGAGTTTTGGAGTCACAGGGTTTAGCATGTTTAGCTGTTCGGCTCAACAGGGTGACCGTGATTGCTGTGTCTTGCATTCACGGTCTGCTCTGCCAGGTGTGTATCAGGTGTTCAAGCATTATACCAAAATGTCCTCTCAGCCGCGCACGATTGCTTTGCGTGACTTCTATCAAGGTTTCTAGGGCTGCAATCAATTACTTGAAGGTTTTGGAAACATAATGAAACATTCTCATACATGTTCTTCAATTTTCTCAGGTCCTGCCTCGTACTCTTGTACATCTTCCATGTCTCACATTCTTGAGTTTATCATCTACTTGCTATATTTGCTATATTTGCTATGTACCCTCTGGTAAACTAACATAGCTATGGAAAATCACCATTTTTAATGGGAAAATCCACTATAAATGGTGATTTTCCATTGCTATGTTAAATTACCAGAGAGTATATTGATATGATGTTTGCCTGATCCATTTGGATCCCAACTCCAGCACGCCGTTCGAAGGTTGGGCAGCTGCGGGGTCATCTCGCGGCGGCAAACCCTTCTTCCTTGGTCGGATGGATCCAGCAGAGCATTGCATCTTCTTTGATGATCACATCACTCCTTTGGATCCCAAGATTGTGGACACTTGGGTCCAAACTACTTCATAATATTTCATATGCTATTTGTATCTATTTCTTTTTTTCCTTTCTCTAATGTTGACGTGCTATTCATAAACCCACCCCCTCCCCCCCAAACATTATATAAGAGCATCTGAATGAAGTTTAGGCCAAATAATGGCCGGGGGTCCCTGGCAAATTTTCCGGACCTGTGTGGCGCCGAACAAATTGCCTGCAAACGTTCATTATTATTAAAGGGTTTGGGGGCTTCAAGACTACCCCCTTTGCGCGATCGATTTTGAGCATTTTTTAGAAAGGGTTTAGAAGGAAATTGACCATTTTGAGCCCTTCTTCCTTTTTTTCAAATCCACAGCTTTTCAGAAAAGGTGAAGTTGTTCCAGTTTCCAGCTCAAAGAGTCTTGAGGGTTTCAGAAAGGGTTGCCCACCACAAGCCGGGAGCGTAATTCAGAATACTTTATGTGGACCCCCTCTAAATAAAGTATTTGGTTCATGTGGGGGTGATTTGAAAATCTTTTTTTTTTTTGTGGGAAGGGGTTCAAATAGAATTGACCCACCAAAATTTAGGCCCTTGAAATCCGAATACTTTTGGAGTGGTCAAAACGAATAAACAAAAGAACGCAAAAAATATCAACTCAAAAATCGGTTGGCGTACTTTATTACGGGGAGGGGTTTACTATTTTTTTCCGGGATTTGGCGTACTTAATTGCGGGGGGTCTTCTAATGGCACCCGGACATTACATCGCCATTAAAGTAGAATAAAAAGTAATTTAATATGATCATGATCATTGTCATTGCTGTAGCTATTCTGAAATTCATCATCATTTTCACAGCATACACACACACAATTCAACATCCAACTTGTTTTTCTATGGTGTAACTTGCGTTCGCATGGTGATTTCCAGCTTTGCTAAATATGCTGCTTCAATCATTTATCAACAAATCGTCGGAGTTCCGTTGGGGCAAATTGTTGGTGTGACTTTTACGGTATGTTGGTGCGCGGAGTTCCGTGCGGGAAAGCATTCGCTTAGCCAAGTTGGTGTGACATGGTGTGACTTCCGCGGTTTTCTGTAGTCACAACATGTCACAACTGGAGCTCCTCCCAATTGGATCCTTCAAATATCTTCAAATTATTGGCTTCTTCATCTCTTTTCGGCCCAATTTTCCCTGAAGATCGCTCGATGTTCCGTGGGTTTTCCATGGTTTTTCCCAGCTTTTTTCGAGGACCCGGTGGATGCCCATCTCTGGCCCCGACGCTTCAGCAGCGCTCAGCTCTTTGGAGTGCACCTGGTCCAAGCCCAACCGCTGCTGTCCATCCGAGACAGGTCAGATTTGGGAAATTCAATGGGTCAGCAGTGGTCAGCTTAATGAAAACAATTGAATTAAGGAAATTGGATGAAATTGGAAATTCAATGATTGGATTAATGGGTCAATAAATCCAAGACATCAAGGAAAATCGATGAAAATGATTGGAAAATTTGGATGACCCATCTTGGAAATTGGATGAAATTGGATGATTTGGATTAATATTTGATTGGCTACTACCAGAAAACCTTTACAGTGACCCAGTGACCAAAATCTGCGGTCCCCAGGCGGCCTGAAATTTTGACCTGCAAAATGGTAGTAGCTCCTGTTGCTAAAACCTGCTAACACATCCTTAGTAGAGCGGCGAGGGGAGGGTTGGATTAAAAAAAGATTGAAAAGCAGGTAGTTTATGGTAAATTTATGGTAAATTTGCCGTCATTCCCATTGCCTTTGGAGGGACTACTTCGTCAAGTGCTTCGAACAGTGCGAAGCTGCACGTGCCGCAAAGCTCGAGCGTTGGCATAAGCTGAAGCGCATTGTGGCAGATCTCGATGGGGTTCGCAAGGCAAGGTGTTGGCACAGACTCTGCAAACTAAGCCTTCTTTAAAAAGACCTAAAGAGATGAATGCCACCACGCTATGCATGACATATACTAGCGATCTACGGCTAGTTGACACATTGATGACATCCTATTTGATCCCAACATACACTTTGCGCATAGTTCATTATCAATGTCGATGAAATAATTCCTTTAGCATCCTTTAGCTCTATTTTTGCTGAAATATCTCCCCATTCCCATCATCCTTGGGAGACGGATCCTCCATCCTTCCCAGTGGGCAGGTGCTCTCGGGCTTCCTCTACACGTCAGTGCCGAGCCAAAACGCGTCCTTCCGGCCCTGGAGTCGGAGCAGACAAGTCAGCCGGGCTCAACGTGTACAGACCTTCGAGGAGATGGGAATGGGGATGGGAGGCGGTTCATGATTCACCCATATACATATTATCATGTATATATATAATATAATATAATATATAAATATATATATATATTATATTATATATATGTATGTATTTATGTAATTATATATAATTATATATAATTATATATTATATTATTTAAATATATAGATATTCTATCAGGATACAGTCAATTTTGGTGGTGTTTTACACTGCATGTTTGCTTCATTTTGCTTCGTGTCTTACAGCTCTTGAAGTTGAAGTCCTGACTTGCTGAGTCTATTCGTTGGCACCTCATACCGTGGCGAGTAGTAAGAAATGCAATTCCTTGTTGTTTTGGAACGCTGACTTTACATTGTCTATAATATGGCAAATGTGCAGAACTGCAAGGACGAATGATGCAGCACGTCATTTCGTTATTTTCAATGATCTCGTGTCTTGGGCGGCATTCGTTTGCAACGGCAACAAGGAGCGAAATGCATACTTTGCATCAGTTATCTTTACTTACAACCTGTTTCTTGACATACTTGACAGATTTCTCAACGTCATTAATATGTATACATACTCAAGCTGCTGATCTAGTCAGTCTCCAGTCAAAAAAAGACGCGTGATGTGTTCTGAAGAATGCATACGAATGCACTAAATAGTTCTTCGCAGTTCCAATGGCTCCATCGCACCAATGGGGTGGCACAATCTGGGCGGTTAAGCCGTGCGCATATCTTTCATATAGGTGTTCCACATCACGCAAAAATGCGTCGATGCGGCGGGAGCAGTTGGGACACTGCGACCCATCTTCTTTTGGAACAGTTGAACAGTCACAAAAACAGCACCGCAGCAAGCTGGTGAGACTCCCGCTTAGGCGAACTGTTCTCCATCGATGTTTTTTGTTTGGCCTTCTTTCACCACGTCTCATGACAGGGCTTCTTTCACCACGTTTCGTGAGAATTACACGTCTATGCTTTGCATTCTGTATCTTGCGATGTTCTTTGAGATCTTGCTCTTCGGAGGCGCAGGCTGCTATGGCAGAGCGCGCTTCAGCCCCAGTCCCGGCCTTGAAGAGTCACCGCGGCATGCCACAGCCCTTTCCCCGCTGATTATGAATGATGGCACAGGGCTTGGGCGGAACGTATTACCCCGAAACCAATGGTTGCTCACCGTTGTTCATCATTTTCCTACATTTTCCCCATTAAAAATTGCTATGTTGGGTTACAGCCAAATTTCAGACACACCCATGTGAGCCCCAGGCGCCAGCAAACGACCCGCTCTCGGGTTCAATGGTCCTAGCGCCAGTGGCTGAGTGAGGCTTACAGCTTCCAACTTGAACGGACCAAACAGAAATATCAGAAATTGTAATAGAATGAGAAACTCCTCAAAGAATGGTTTGAATGCGCGTGATATTGGGGGGCCAATTGAAAGGGGACCCAAAGGGATCAGGGAATGAGGGCAGAACGCGTAGCTGATAGTTCTCTTATTCTTTGAACTGCCATGCAAAGAAGATTCAACATTGGGATACGGTGGGAGGCTTACCCTTCACATTAATTAACCATTATAGAATCTAACATGTTCATATATATATACTACTGCACTTTATGTGTTAGTCCTCAGGTGCACCAGATATAGTTCCCTTGGCAGGCAAATTGTTCTCGCTGATTTAAAGCTTGTGGACTGCAGAGGGGAGGTAGAGAGTTCTCTTGGCATAGTACTGACCATTTTCAAGCACTGCTGAATATTCCTTATCAAATATCTGACCCTGGAAGACTGGAAGATCAGCAGAATGATATTGGATACTTTTGGAAGATAGCTGAAAATTGGATACTAGCATATAATTGGACAATATTGAAATTGGATGAGTTTGGATAACTTACAGCAAGACCCTGAGGTTTGCCCGGACTCTCAATGAGTGTTTGGGCCGTGCTGCTGATGATGGTGATGGTGATGGTTCTGATGGTTGTGCTGCTGCTGGTGCTGATGATGATGACGATGACGATGACGATGATGACGATGATGATGATGATGAGGATGAGGATGAGGATGAGGATGAGAATGATGATGATGATGATGATGATGACGACGATGACGATTGCGATGACGATGATGACGAGGATGATGATGAGGATGAGGATGAGGATGATGAGGATGATGAGGATGATGAGGATGATGAGGATGATGATGATGATGATGATGATGATGATGATGATGATGACGATGACGATGACGATTGCGATGACGATGATGACGAGGATGATGATGAGGATGAGGATGATGAGGATGATGAGGATGATGAGGATGATGAGGATGATGAGGATGATGAGGATGATGAGGAGGAGGAGGATGATGATGGTGGTGGTGGTGATGGTGATGGCGATGGTGATGACGATATGGTCAACCCCAATCCGTAGGCCCTAAACCCCAAGCCTCAGGTAACCCCCAATAGCATTCTTGTGGTGTTCCACATCTAGCTGATGAGCTCTAAGGCTTGGCAACTTTGGAGGTCGGGCAGCTGGTCAAGGTGCTCCAGGGCAGAATGACCAGTCCGGTGCCTGGCGCAACTCGGAGGTTTGATGAAATGAGTGGATTTTGGAAGATGCAAAGATTATAGAGATTTATAAATTTATAGGTATATCAAGACATATCAAGATTTGGTTTTGAGGGATTGGAGTCAACTTGGCAGAATCATTCCGAGGATTTCTCTGTTCTGTCGGGCTAGTGGCCGGGGACCTAGTTGCAGATTTCTCTGTTCTGATCTACCTGGTTTCGAGGTGTCTTTCCAGCCCTGCAGATTTCCAGCCACAGGCGTCGACCAACGGGCAGAGATCAGTCTCCGTGGGCTACCAGTGGGAGACTCAAAAGATCTGCACGAAGTGCTCGTGTTTGATGTGCTTAGCAGCTTAGCAAACAGCTGCAAAACATGTTGGATATTCCAAACCTGTGCACCTGGCATCCAACTTCGCGCTTTGGAGTCCGAGCGCATGAGGTCCATTTGGCTGCTGAGATCATGGCCCAGGGGTCAGCTCCACGGATCTCCACGGCACATTTTGCAAACCTGGACCACTGGACCACTGGAGTATTGCTGGAGTTTGTTGTGCAGCTTGCCTCTGCTAATCTCTGATATTTTCGGTCTTTACTAGGCCCATCCTTGGCGTCAACAGCTCGGCTGTTCTGATGGCTAGGATACACAAGGCACGCCAAAATGTCCAGACTGCCACGGTCTTGCCATGCCTGGCCATGTCTTGCCATGTCTCGAAATGCATTTGGTTGAAGCAAGTTGCTTTACCAGGCAGAGCAGATGAGCCCAGACCCAAGTGTGATGATTTCATGTATATGTAGAAGAAACTTCAGCAGTCTATAAATGTTTGTCAAAGGGTCTGTAGGGTTCATAGATTCATGAACAGTAAATAATGGATAATAATAGATATTAATAGATGAATTGTCGGCGCATGTCGGCACTTGTCACATGAAGCATGGGTCAAGCTTTCCATCCACCATGGGTCGCTTGTGACCTTCGACGCCCAGGTCGCACCAGAAACCTGTCACTGGGCAACACGGCGGCCGTTCAGGCGGCTCACGCCTCTGGGTGCGGCTCCTGGTGCGCCGCTTTGGCAGACGGCATCAGATGGCCTTGAGTTGGTACAGTGCTACACGCTGAGGTCAATCAAATCATATCAAATCTATCCATTCTTAGAGGGGAGGTAAATAGCCCCCTTTTCTTTCAAAGCTCCTTCGAGGGGGTTGTACACTAGGCCGTGTATTCAACTGGAATATTGATCAATCGATTGTGTCAAAGTGTTTGCGAAGAGCTCGGACTCTGACAATTGTCAGAGAACTGGTACAGCAAGTTCACCAGGAAGCCAAGTCTGGGGGCTTGCTATCCCGGCTGGCATTCACCTTTTATTGGGTGTCCTTCAGCAGTGCCAAGTGATGTGGCATCCTGAATCATGATATATCCTGTGTGCTGCAGCTGACGAGCTCAAACATTAAGCCCAAGCCTTTCCAGCGCAGCTGCAAGCTGTCCCTTGACATATTAGCTCGATGGGATTTGAGCTGAGTTGTTTCTACTTGTCCAGGAGCCTTCTATTGCCTGAGTAGGTTGGGTGATGGGCTGGCTTGCACACCACCTCTTCATTCGAGGTCGCTGGTTTCATTTCGTACTTATGAAGGCACTGGGGCATGCCTTGCCATGCAGTGTCGTCATGCTGGGTGTTTGGCGAATGCCTCGCATGTGTTTGAAACCTCTGCGTTTCAAGGGCTGAGGTGTCTGGATTCCTGATAAACTGTTTGAACATGTTTGAACAGCATCCATTATTCATTAGAATCTTATTGATATAATTTGATATAATATTCATTGATCAGTTTTATGCCCGAGCACCTGCGGATGCCCAGGCCATCGCCCGGCTTTGTGGCCTAATCGGCCTACTTCCCAGTGCCTTGACCATTCGGGATGACCTCAAGGACAAGTCCTTGGAGATCAAGGACCTGCACAGACACAAGGCATGCAATCACCTGCTAGAGCGACTGCGGCATGCTAAGTTCCTTATTTAATCTTATTATCTAAGATATTCTAAGATATTATAAGATCATGTCTTGGTCATTCATATATATATATATATAGATAGGCGCCGTAGATGCTTCAAATCCATCATTCTGGGTATGGTTTGAGAAGGTTTATATAGGTTTATAACATAGTTTCTATTCCGCACATTTCCACACTGGGGTGTTGAGTTGTCTCCAAGAATAATTGGAGGCTTTGCCATGCCGGCAACCGGTACTTGGCTCATCTTGGCTCAAGGCACTGCTGAGACAGGTGCCAATGGCTTGGACCACAGCCTTTGATGGATGCCTGGCTTGCTTTGACTTTCTGTGCCAGCCTTCCAGGCCTTCCAGGCCTTCCAGGCCTTCGCCATGGGAGCCTGACTTTCGGGTGCTGGCAGTCAATGATGTTTACAAACCGGAGAGGTTTGCATTGGTTCGCAGCCTGGTTCGAGGTCTTTCGAAACCCTCAACGTTGGTGATGCCGGGAGATTTGCTTGGTGGTTCTCTCTTTGCCAGCGAACACCGCGGGCAGTCTGTGATTGAACTGTTGAATGCAACTCAAGTTAATTATTGCCTTTTGGGGAACCATGAGTTTGATTATGGCGACGATCGTTTGCGTGAGCTAATGGACATGTCCAATTTTCCTTGGTTGGGCTCCAATGTGCGGGAGTCAGAGGGGACCGGAGCAGAGCGGCCTATGTTTCATACAACCATGGACGTGGATGTTTTTCACGTTCCATTGCTAGATGGTGCGTCTGTGAAAGTGGGTGTGTTTGGCCTTTGCACTGCTGCTACACCACGCTTGTCACATCCAAGTGAAAAAGATTGTCTTTGAGGATCCAGTTCGTCATGCAGAGAGGCAGGTGTGATGTTGACATCGGAGTGGATTTTGATGTGAGAGCAGCAGCAGGCAGCAGCCAGGTTAGCCAATTCAAAACGATAGTACAGTAATGTACAGTAGGAAAGTACGAGAATGAGAAGCACACCAGGGTCTCAGAGTTTCAAGATGGGCAGTTCAACATAGTTCAACCCCGTTCCATTCGTTGGCAGGTGCGTGAGACTCCTGCAGGAACAGCAGTGCGAAGTGCTGCTGGCACTGACTCACCTCAACCTTCATCAGGACAAAGAAGTGGCACAAGCTTGCCCAGCCTTGCATGCAATTCTTGGAGGTCACGATCATGATCCGCATTTTCTGGTGCACCACGGTGTTCTAATTGCCAAGTGTGGACAAAACGCAGCCACTTTGCAGATCGAAATGGAGGGTTGCGATGAGTACAATTACTCGTGATATCTCGTGATGCAGCGTTTTCCTTCTCAAGTCTTGTATACAATATCTCGGTGCTTGTGTGCATGTTGCGTCACGTTAGTATACTGTGTAGATTTGTTTGATTTTTTTTTGGATACAACGCGCACACACGCACACACACTCCTATATATGTACGTGCGTGATTAGTGATTGTGTGTGTATGAAAGTTTTTTAAGGGAGGAGGAGCATTGAACCTGTAAAAAGACGAAGCGGACATGTCTGCGCATATGTTTGCACATTTTTGTTAGAGTATGCTCTATTCACTCGTCACAATGCATAACTTGCTTTTGGCATCTTTTGGCTTTGAGGACCATGTGGGTGTTCTCGATTTTCATTTCAAGCGTTCCGAGAACGGGGCCCTTCAGATAGAGCACTCATACCAGTTTCGCAGTACAAAATTCGAGCTTGGTGATGCAATGGTTTCAAGGGTTTTTGCGAAGTGGAAGATTGACGGCGACGAGGCAAGAGGGGGCAGCTCTGGGCAAAAAGACGTGGAACTGGACAGAAACATTTGTCGCAACCTGTCAGTGTCCAATAGCGGGAATGGATTTCGAACATTGTTGTTGGATGAAAGGTTTAGTTCTGCTTTTTGCTTCCTTCTTAGGTTTCTCCGAGGTGTGTTTCTGGCAACTAAAACGAATGTAAGATAAAAGATGATAAAAGTAGAAACGCCCTGAGGATGTGTTGTGCACCATTGGCACGCCACTCTCCACACGTACTCAAGAGCTCCGTAGCAGAGAGAATGCTCTTGTACCTAGGGACTGGCAAATTCCTCCAAAGATCCGTCCTGCACAAGAGATCATCAGCGATCTCAAAGCAGGAAAGCCGCTAAATGCCAACATCACAGAAATCCAATCCAAAGACACCGGAACACAACTTCGAACTTTGTGGCACAGCTACGGCTGCAAAGAACCGTTGACCTTGCTTTTGACAAGAGATGCAAGAGAGACCATGGGCGCAACGGCCACCAGAATCAGATTGACCAGAGGCAATTCATCAGTTCACATTGAAGAAGTTGCACTGCTGGCCCTGGGGCAAGGAGCCAACTGGACCCTCCCTCCAGTGAAAGTTGACACGGACAAAGTCAAAAAGGTTGATAGATCCACTCTCCGCGTCATTGCACCGGTGGAATATCGCAAATTTTTCTTGAATTCTAACACTGATCGTCCCAATTTTGTCGTTGCCGCCATGGCCCAGTGGAACCAAGCAGTCAAAGTAGCCAGTTTATCGGGTGGCAGATGGGACAAGTCTCAAGTCCACGGACAAGATTTGCTGACGGGATGGCTGACCATTCCTACCACCGATGCAAACCACCTTGTCACCCACAGCGGCAACAATGGAATTTTCGCCCACATCCAAGACAACAGCGGCGGCCAAAAACACATTCGCTGGTTCCAGAGAAGTCAAGATGAGTCACCTGAAGCATACCTGCAGAGATGCTTGAAAGAAGCCAAGATCAGAAAATCAGGTTTGTTTTTCAGGAAAAGCTCCACACCGCACAACCTGGGGATTGCCAAAAACAAGGAAGAAATTGCCGCAGGCCACGCTGGCAATTTTCTCCTCCGAGGTGTCCCACGACAATGGGCATCTGAAGAAATCTCTGATTTCCTGACCCAACAGAAGTGGAAGTCCATAGAGCGCATAACTAAAGCAAAGTTCAAGCCTGAATGGCGTTTCTTTGGTTTGCCGCCTAATGCCAATCAGGACAATTACCACTACCAATTGCCGGAAGGGTACATCTCTTGTTTGCCTGCCCCTATGAAAAGATCATGGCCCACCTGGCAGCAACCAGTCAGAAATACTTGGAAAGGCTTTGAACATACCAATGAGAAATCTAGTCCAAAAGACACGCATGTTGCTGCGACAGTGCCGGATACACAATCCCAAGCCAGCCAACCATCGCAGCAAGCCAGCGCTGTGGCGCGGGAACGCAGCCGCAGCCCTCAAAAGAATAAAAATCAAAGGCAGCCCATACCCATGCATGCTGATCCTCCGGTTGACATCCAATCATGCCTTGACCAAGGCTGGTATATCCAAGATGTTGGAGGAGACGGCGATTGTTTCTTTAGAAGTGTTGCAGCTTGTAGACACATGAACAAGCACCACAGTGAAATTAGCCCTGAAGCAGCAGCATTGGCAGGGGCAGAACTAAGAGCACAAGCTGTGAATCATGCCCAAAAACACCAACAGCGTCTCAAAGCCTGGTTTGCTCCTGACAGTGCGGAAACAAGTGCTGAGAGAGGAGGCCAACCACAGGCCAAAACAATCGAAGACTGGTGTGATCAGCAGATGCAGCAGACTGTTTACGCGGATGGGCTTAGCATTCAGTGTTTATCAGAACGCCTGGGACTCATCATAGTTGTGTTCAAAGAATCCAGCCAAGGAGGCTGGGATCGGTATGTTTTTGCTCCGGGATTCAGTGATGAAGACATGGCCAAAGCCCGCCAAGGAGAAGCTCCAGTGGTTCTGAAATTAAAGCAAAAACATTTTTTATCAGTGCATGCTCCCAAACAGACCAGAGTGCCACGCCCGTGGCTTTTCAAAACCAAACAGCCTCTCATTATTGATTTGACGGGAGGTGGTAAAACGCAGTCCATTGCGCCTGCATCCCCAACCAGCCTCCACACTTATACAGATGGTGATCAAGCTTCTTGCAGCAATGCCGTGCCTCCAGGCACCCCGACTGTTCACACGTGGGTGGAGCCAGACGAGAGTCATCAAAGAGCTGGAAGTGCCAGGTCTTTCAGCATTCATACATATGCTAGCACAAAGAAAAAGCAGCATCGCTTTGATGCGGGGCAAGACCACCAGCCCTCAAGAGACTCGAAACACAAGGTCCAGACTTTCCAGTCACATGTCAGCGCTGGACCAGGTAGCAGCCTCGGAGACACCAGCCAGAGGCTCCGAAAACGCCTGAATGGGAAACAACCGAATCCCACAGACGTAGCGGTTATTCCTGCCGCTGAAGAGCACATCTGGACCTGTCGAATATGCACCTTACGCATCCAAGCATGCAGCAAGAGACAGCTCGGCTACCGCATTTACAATCATTTCACTTACCGGCATCCGGGCCAGAAGCAAAAGCCTGAAGATCGACCATTCAAACCCTCTCCTAAGCTGATTCATGCGAGCAGTTCAATTCCTGTGTCCCAGCGTATTTGGACATGCGCGTTCTGTGATGCAGGCCTTGCGTCATGCACCATCACCCAAAAACAGAAAGCAGTGGCGTATCATTACCGAACAGTTCACAAAGGAAGGAAGCGCACGGCCAGCGCAATCCAAGCAGGGCGCGCCAAGCGCCGCAAACAGCTGGGTGCACCCATGTATACCAAGCCTAATTACAAAGCCAAGTTTGCTGCCAAGCGAGACATGTCTCGGAATGGCCACGCGCTTGTGCCATGGGAGCCACACATGCCCACATTTCCGGGTCATGACGCCAAGTACACGTGTAGATTTACTTGCACCAAATGCTGGTATCGTGGAAAATATGACACAGGCTGGGACCGCACACCATGCACACAACCCAGAGCCCAGGGCCTATGGCTTGATTATGACCATCAGAACAAAAAGATTCTTGCAGATCTTTGGGGAGTCACAGTTGCAGATGCGGAACAGGTCTTCAAAAACTTGCCGAGGCGTGGTAATCCTCCACGGAATGAGCCGGCAAAAACGCAAGGGAACCATGACATTGTGCCGTGGGATCCACCTGATCCATTGCCAGGCAATCAAAAGGCATCTCGCGCCACTTGTCGTCAATGTTGGAAGCTGACACTCAATAGAGAGAGCGCTTGGACCAACACTAATGTATGCAGCGCCCAAAGGGGTCGTTTCTCCTGGTGGTCCAACCTGACGGAAAAAAATAAACGGAGTTTAGCCACCACATGGGGGGTCACGCTAGCTCAGGCCAACAGGTATATTGATTCAAAAAAGGGTTCCTTCAGAAAGAAACTTGCTGAGGCCAAATTCCAGCGCCTCATTGAGCAGGGCATCGAACCCAATCCCGGCCCACCTGCTGCTCCAATGCGGAATTTGCGAAACACAGCCTTTGAGATCAAAATCAGCACGTTGAATGTGCAAGGCGTACCAGGTGCATGGCGTGCTTTGTATCAGCTGACAGACCAACGAATTCTCCTCCTCCAGGACACACCCTTTGCAGTCGCAGAATTTGCAGCCTTTCAAAAAGCCGCAGCGCTGCGAAAGTATTCCGTATATTGGCAACCAGGGTCTACAAACGAAGGAGGTCGGAGCACGGGAGGGATCACCACCTTGATCCCCAAAAGATTAAATCAACAAGCAATTGCCATGTCAAATGCTTTGCCACAGCATGTGTACATTCATGTCATCCATGTACATGGTGTTGCGATCATTAATTTTTACGCTCCTCCTGGACAACAGAAAGCCATGGCTGATCTTTTCCTGGACACATGGGTTCGACAGAAACTTGGGGGTTATCCCTGGCTAGCAGCTGGTGATAGCAATGAGACACAGGAAGGCCACATAGCTGCAACAATGTCCCAACTGGAAGGCGTATGTCTAAAAACGAGCACCTCGACCCGTTGGGAAGGACGCCTCGAAATTGACTGGTTTGCAACCAATCGACCTCAAAACTGTGATCGTTTGACCGTTGATGAGACTCAGGTACTTTCAGATCACAAAATTGTTTCCCTTTTCGTCCGTGTCAGCTGCTTGCCTGCTACACGATATAGATACAAACCGCAGCCTGTTTGGAAAAAACCCAGCTTTCTTTCGGATGACCTTTGGCGTGAGTATTTAAATAAAGCTTGGCAGACCTCGGCGGCCGGTGACATGGCCCACCTGGTTCAACTTGATCCATCCTCAATTAATGTTGATCAGGAATGGACCAGTTTCATGACTGTGCTGAGCCAAACCTACAAACAGGCAACGAGGTTGGCGCTTGGAAAAGCCACAGAACCACACCACCAAGAGACAATTTGGAAATCTCTCAGGCAAAGAGGTACTCACAATGGAAAAGGCATCCATGCACCTTCACTGCAACGCATTCACAACACGCTCCAAGCAGCGGGACACCTTCGGGCTGACTTGAGCGATAGGAAAATTGCCAAAAAGCTGGCAAAACTACATGAATTTCGTAAGCTTGCTGAAAAAGCAGTGCGTGAACGAGATGCGCACAGACTCAGCGAAAGTCCCAGCCAATTGGTCAATTTAGCAAAAAAGATTTGGCCTACTCAAACTACGCTGAATGATAGGCTGGGAACTCTCATGATCAGAACCAAGACTGACATTCAGACCCTCCAAGCGGAAAGACGCAGACTGACGCATGCACTCCAACAACAACGCTTTCTAGCGTGGCACCAGAAGATGCAACAAGCAGATGTCAAAACCATCAGTAAATGGCTGCGTAGCAAGGAGCACCCACACGTGAGTGTCAATGTCTCCAGTCACGGGGAAATTGCTCACAACAACGTTCATGCGGCGGGGCAAATCTATCAGCACCGGCACGGGGTTTGGCACGAACCTGGCCGACCGGACCCTGCTGATACTGCTGCTACGCTCACAGCGACATTCCCTGTGGGAAACAACCAGCCGCAATGGCAATCTCCAGATCTTGCAACATTTACCAATGCACTTTTGGACGCTAGAGGTACAGCTGGATGTGACCACTGGTCTTCGGATGAAACGAAATATATGCCCATTCCTGCAATCCAACACCTGCACACCTTGACGCTACGATGGTTTCAAGCTGCAGCTGTTCCGCAGGTTTTTTCTTTTGGAAGGCAAATCAACCTCCCCAAACAAAAAAAAATTAATCAAGGTATCATAGACGCAGCAGACATGAGACCTATCACAGTTTTTTCCATTTTTTGGCGTGCCTATGCCACGGCATGGACGAAAACACCGGAATTCCAGCAGTTTGCCCAACGGCTTCCCCAAGAAGTTGCTGGGCTGCACCAGCATGAAGGAGCTGAGGAGGCGGCTTCTGTCCTCCAACAACATTTATGCCTAGAAAAGGGAACTTTGATCACTTTGGATTATAGCCAATGTTATGACCGTATGGACGTTCTTGCTTCCACCCTTTTTCTGAACAACATACAATGGCCAGCGGCTTTGGTGTCGCAAATGCGGCAAGTATGGCAGACACAGAGATTTCTTGAATTTGATGGACACGTGCATCCCACACTGCTTCAAAGTTCCGGCGTCCCGCAGGGCTGCCCGCTTGCACCTTTGACCCTGGCCTGCTGGATGTGCTCCGGTATTGCAGCCGTTAACCACCTGATGCAAACCCAGGGTGGATACTCCGCTGCTGAGGCTGCCAGAGCGAAAGTTCGTGTTTACATGGATGACAGGAGCTGGGTTGATTCTGACTATCAACGCTGCCTGTCGCAGGCAGACCAATGGCTAACCTGGTCAACTGCAGTTGGTCTGAGAGAAAACGTGCACAAAGCTCAAGCTTGTTCCAAGCTGAAACGCCAACATGCCCAGCTGCGCATTGACCGACCTGACTGGTGTCGTGACGATGCGGTGACAGTACTCGGGGTCAGTATCCGGCCCCGTCCAATGGCTAACACAGAGCTTGAACAGACCAGACTCAAAGCAGCCATTCAACGTGCCAAACTTTTGAGCTGCTTGCCAGTTTCCTACCAAAAAAAGATCGAAATATACCGCATTTTTTGCCTCCCTAAAGTGTTATTTGGGTGGGTCTCCAGATTCCCTCCCTGCAAAGATTCCAATTTGCTTTTCAACAGCTTGTCCAAAATGACCGGCACCAATCGAGTGGCGAGCCCGATCCTTCGATCAGTGCTGTACGGTGGATCCGTACATTTACACGTGCTTGTTGCCACGAGGCTGTTCAAACGTCTATGCCGCATGAAACAGCGAAACACTGCCTCCTGGTCAAATGCTTTTGGCACACCAACTTGTGCTCTCAGACGCTGGCTTCGGGACTTTGGCTGGTCCGAGGCAGGGCAGTGGAAATGGAATAAAGACGGTGAAAGCCTTCAAGCTCCTTCTCACACAGAAGTGGACAGACAAACGCACCAGATGCGCATGTCTTGGCGCTTGAAATTGTTGCGAAAATTTGCCGGTCACTCCAGGCACGAAGCTGCAGAATGGAGGCGATCCTCAACACCTCTTCAGATGCATGAAGAAATCAATCAAGTCAATTTGGAAGCTGCTCGCACGAGCTTTCAAACGGCCGATGTCAACGGTCGCGCCATACTCCTGGGTTCCACTGTTTCTCCAGCTTATCTTGGAATGGCCAGAGGCACTGATACCAGCTGCCCATGGTGTGGAAAACTTGGCACCTTCATGCACTTAGCATGGCACTGCAAGGCCCTGCCTGATGCGAACCAACGACCCAGCATGCCGACATCTTGGTTGGAGCGGCGACTGGCTTGGCCACAACATAACACCAGTATTTCTCGGCACAAAAGGGTGCTTCAATGGTTGGCGCATGTGCAGCAGCAGGTGCTGTTAGCGCGCCATGGCTCTGCTCGAGCCTAGTACTTCTTTGCCGCCTCTGGCGGCCAATGCTGTGTTGTGTACGTGATCAAGGGGCACAACACTTTTGCAAACATTTTGTGAGAGAATGCTTTTGGCTGCATGGTGGCTGATGCTATGCTTTCAGCCTGCTGTCCTGATGGCTGTGACGGAGCGTTCATCAATGGGGGCTTCATACGGCAGGAGAGGGCATGCACCGGATTGTATCACCACAACTCATAGTATGTTCACAGATTGCTTGCAAATGTGCCAGACCATGCCACATGCAGAGACAGTGTGACTCAGGACAGGCTGTATCCCGCCAACTCTGGCTTGACCACTCAGCAGGCATCAGGCTTTTACCATCCAAGTGGCTTTGGGGTTCAGCCATGCCATGATCACTTGCATCACTCTGATACCCACACTCTGCAGATAGTGCTGCAGATAGTGCAGGTCAAAGAAGAGATGCCATTTCCCAAGCATCCAGCAGTGATTCGTCTCTCTGGTGCGGAGCTCCTTCGCGGATTGGAGGAGCCCATAGCAGGTTTCGGCACTGGGGAGTGGAGTGAACACAAATCCAATGAGACTGGTCCATATGGGTATGGTTGGGGATATGGTATGTGGATGTATGTTGTATGTCCCCAAATTGACAGTTTCAATGGGGATGAGGATGATGATGATGATGATGATGATGAGCCGATTAATCCGTGGATGCCGGGATGCCTCGCCTATATGTTCAGGATGTTCCGGCAATTGAGACAGGGTATATATATATATATAGAATTATGTATATATAGAATTATGTATATATATATATTCTCACTGATTCTCTACCTCGTTTGATCCACAACCTTTTCCATGTAAAAAACACTGCCATCCTACGCCAAGTCAGGAGAGTGTGGCAATGGTTCCAACTCCAGCTGGCTGCTTTCCACATCTCTCAGAAGGAAACTTGACAAAACCCACTGGCATTCCACAATATTGATGCAATATCCAACAGAACCTCCATTGAATGGGCAACTAAAGAGCTCAGGTCTTGATATCCTGAAGACCACTGGGCAGTCCATGCCCAGGGTCATGCCCCATGAATCCGGTTTCATTGTAACCATTGAACGGCTTTCTACAAAGATGATGAGTCAACGAAGAGGTTACCATCCAAAAAACGCCATGGCGCCATCACGCACTTCCAGCTCTGAGAATTCTCTTCAGACTCCAGGTCCTTCTTTTGCCCTACAGGTATGGCGATGACATTTGATCCTAGCGCACCGCCTTTGAAGAGAATACGAAGCAGCTTGAATGCAATACGAAGCATATGAAGCATCATCAAATTATAGGATTTCTGATGATATCCGAGCGGAGCATCCTGAATCGCTTGCTTTGATCGTCCGAGGCCTCACGGTTGCTGGTCGTGAAGTGGAGACGAGCCGGGAATATTTGATCGCCATCAACTCTCTTTTCAACGAAATTGCGGCTGATGGCATCGACATGTTCCACAAAGCTCCACGTGCACGACTGCACGGCGAACTTATTCGAGATGTGGTTATGAATTATTTGCGAACAAAGCGGCATGTGAGTGGCGAGCTGCCACGCCGGTTATGCTGTGTGACTGAATGAGACACGGAAAAGTGCCAGAGGCCGCTTGAAGTCAGTTAACCAAATAATATATATTTACCGCAATGTGCGGGTGGTGACTATAGTGCATATCAGAGAATGGCGCTCACAGAAGGGTGCTACTGTAGTCAATCTGAGCTGCAACGCGAATTTGCGCAGGACTCTCATGCAAGCGCCTTTGTGGAGCTCAAAGATGCAGCTCCTCGGAGACACTGCCAGATGGGAATCAGATGGGAAATATTGAAAGATTAATTATTGTATATTATTGTTCATTTTTTTTAAAGAGGGGCAACGTCCTCAGAATATCCGAAAGCCGTCGGAACAAGACTGTTCAGCCTAGGCCAAGGGGGTCCCGAGCAAATCTGCAGGCACGAGCCTCAGGCACTTATTTGTTGAAGAGAACTCCGTGCTCATAGCCAGGGACATTTCAGGACATTTGACCCTGTCATGGAAAAATTGCACCACATACCAGTTATATCCAGTTACTAGTATAAGTTATATCCAATCAAATAAAATTATTGTATGGGATGGGCTTGTAGGTTGATTATTGGTTTGATTCTTATGAATTCACACGAACTCCTCTCAAGGCGAAAGCACATCGCAAACAGTGCGCACTGGCAAGGGCAGGTTTCTTGGCAGCAGTGCCAGTCCAAAGTGCCGTTGCCTTTTGACTTTGACATGTTATGGACCGATCAAGTATGATTATAATATATTAATTAACATATTTTGTAATTGATTGTAAATCATGCAGTGCCGTCATCCGATGTCCGGTGAACATAGCAAACCTGGGACTTGCTTCCAGCGACAGGCATCATCATCACGGCCTTTCAGAGGCGTGCGATTTTGCTGATTGAGAACCCACATACCAAAAGACTGCACGCCGTGATGCCATTCACTATCAGTCATTGCACTTCCAAATCCAAAACATATTGACAAATCAAAATAGAAAGCAAGCGCTGTTCCTTTGAGGGGCATCATCACCACCGACACAAGAAGCATCACCATGCACGACGTCATCATGACGACACTGACGATGAGAGCACAGAGGATGAGAGGGAACGAGACACTGTATCCAGTGCAAAGGACTGACTCAGCTGACATACTTTGTGCTGCTCGCATCATTTAAACACGATGCGACAACTCTTATCTTGGACCAAAAACTTCTGAAAGCTACTGTACCCTTTGTATTTCGATCGTTAGGACCGCAGCTTGGATACATCTGATACTGACGATGGTCGGTTGGCAGATGAAGATGACTTGCAAGAAGAGAAAGTGCCACACCGCTCCCGGCGGAAAGAACCAGAACCAGAAGAAGAGGATGCTGGGGCCCAAGACGATCACCTCCACTGGCCGTCACAATGTTTTACATCAACATAATCGAATATAATTGAACAATATTGAACACATATGCGATATTATACATAAATGCGGAAGCATCTATACGTTGTATCATTTTGTGCTCCTTGTCTGCTTGCGTAGTGCAGATACGACAAAAAGGATTAGTTAACAACAGTTAACAACCACACCACAAAAAATTGCTTTTAGCAAAAAGACGCAGACGGGTGCACTGGCATCACTCGTGACACACATTCTGAAGGTTGATGAGGATGACCAGGAATGGGAGGACGGAATTCTCGGTTTCGAGATGTTTGCAGATTGCAATCTGGCGTAATCTTTGTTTAATCACAATCACTTTAATCTCGTCATATCACTGCCATATCTTGATCCTATTGGCCGTTGCAGCGTCCAGGATGGTGAGGAACGTGAGGATCCACCTCGAAGGCATCGAACCAGACATAGCGACTTTGAGGAGCGACATGCCAGCTGCCTTCCAAAGCCATTCAAAGGCACAAAAAGAATACAGGAAGTATTTGCAGTAAGGTATGGTAAGGTATGGTGAGGTATGGTGAGGTTATGTGAGGTGATGTGATGATGCAAGGAGCAGAGAGATCAGAGAGCAGCACCTGAACCTTTAGAAGCGTCACCCGCAGAGACGGAGACGACAAAGATGCTCTCTTTATATCCTGAGACAATCTGAGACAAACTCACCACACATGTCAACATGAGCATTCATGGAAGCCTACTTGGAGATGATGTCTAGAGTCCATTGTAGGTCAGTTGTTGGTGTTTGTGCTACTGTAATTATGGGGTATGAATATGTACGCGCATATACATGTTGAATCATATAATACACACGCACCCACATACACGCAAAAAACACTGTATAAATAATTAATATAATATGCATATGGGGGTACATTATCATTATGTGTGTGTGTGTGTGGATATAGGTTTAAAGTATAAAGTAGTATAAAAATAGATTTTGTTGGTGCAATTGTCAGGAACCCACCTGCCATTGTTCTATGCTGAGGAAGACTGAGCAGCCAGCGACCACCAACTCATCGATGACAGGAAATCCAGTCAGAGAAGCAGTGGCTCACAGCGCCTCGGGAAGCTAAGTTGGGCTGTGCCATCTTCATGGTAAACCCAGTAATGTGGGTAAAACAATAAACCACCCATTTGGGAGTGGTTTATACCACCCTATTTATGGTCATTTGGGGGATGGTGTATTATTGTGTTACCCACATTAAAGGGGAAAGAGTATGAAAAACATAGGCTCATGCACAACACAATGCAACGTATATAACCCTAAATCCATCCATGCTCAGTGCCACTTGCAGCTGGAGTTGCGCCCTATGCAAGTTGCAAGTCTCAGGCCCGCCTCCAGGTCCGCTCGATGTTCTCAGTGCGATTTGGGCCTGGATTTTGCATTGTTTTGGTTGGACAATTGTTATCGTACTGGTCATTTTGGTAGCTGCTTGGCTGCAAAGACGCGTCTCAAACGTACTTTGCAGCACCATCCTCAATCCTCTTGGTATATTCTGGTCCATTAAAGCCAAGGCTCTTCGAATCAAATGGCCAGAGTCGGTGGCCAAGCCGGTTGCATAGGTAGAAGTGTCAGGGAAGAGAGTCCCCAAAAGCTCCTTGCACGTCAGATCACGGACTTTCAATTCACCTGGGAACTTGGGACATCTTGGGACCGTCCTTGGAACGAGGTTGAGCAACATAGGAGTGCGCTATGTTGCGAAGAGAATGAGTCTATCCAGCAGAAAGCGCAAAGAAGGGCGTGAAGCACAAGACAAGCCAGAACAAAAAGAGGCGCACAGCAGCCGAATGAATTGTGTTGCGATTTTTATTGTTGAAAAACTGACAGCAACTATTAAATAAGTAAACCGCATGTTTGCGACAAGCATGGCCGCGGAATATGAGCGTTCATGACTTCTGTGTTGGAAACCGTTTCTGAGAGGCACAGGGGGCTAATGAGGAGGCATGTGCTACTCCAGCAGCCGCATCTGCTAGTGCCTAGTTTTCTGCGAGACATAGCTCCATTGACTGTCCAAAACTTGGCCTCAGCTCCCGAAATGCCTTAACAGCCGGGCAATCCAGAGGCTCACGTAAGACTTTGCCTTTCTACCCCCAGTTGTCTTCCGCGTTCTCACGGCCAAAAAGCAGCTCAACCATGCTTAATCTAGGTTCACTACACATATGATTTTGTGAGATCTTTGAATTGTGCATCATTTATCCACTGATATCCTCTGCAGCTAGAAGTATGGAAGACAGCTACCAGCAGCACTTTCAACTCGCTCTTTGGCTGAGCAGACGTCGGCTGACCCGACTCAAGTGCGCACAAGAAAGAGACGAAACAGAAGTGCATCACTTTGGGGAGAGTGTTTTGAGACATGGAGCTCTGGATCAAGCTCAATACCTATCAATACCTACAAATACATACAAATAACATCAAATAACAAATACAATTTAGATTTACCAGCTATTTTACACCATGTTGATGTTCACTAGGGTGCCAGGGTTTTCTCTATGGCCTGCAACAAATTGGTGTCCGAGGGATTTGGTGACTGCCTTCATCGCGCAGTACGGCGTTGATGCTGCGGCCTCAGCCTTGAGCCGGTGTCAAGGCTGGCTTCCAAGAGGAGGCTTCAAGGAGTGTTAAGAATCCCTCTCTCTCTCTCTTTATGAAATTATTCCTCTACGAACATATTATATATATAGATGAATAAATAGATAAATATATGACTAAATATATTGTACGTATATTATAAGTAGATATGAATAAATAAATACACACACATATATATTAATATATATAAATGCATTTGTATACATATATATATATACATACGCATATACACCGTATATAATATACAATATCTATCCAGTTTTACAATATTATACTGTATTGTATCAGCACTATGAAGCACCAAATTGGACGTGTCCATCCACGTTGCCATTCTTTGACTGCTTCTGCCGAGGCCTCTGCCGAGGGTGCTCTCAGAGCATTGCCCGTGGAGGCGCAGCGCCAGGCAGGCAATCGGCTATGGATCAAAAGCCTGGCACATGGTGATGTTTCAGCTAAATTGATGCCCCCAGCAGCCCCCAATGACGAATCGTTACCCATATTTTGCCTTGTTACCCAACTAAGTGGCTTTAGCCTCTTGCTCCAAGGCTCCAGGCACTTGCCAGATCCCAGCACAGGTCATTGGCGAAGGCCCACTACGTGGGCTCAATGCATCTGCATTGCTGATGAGCCGAATCCGGAGGTGAAAACCACAGCAAGAGAGAGACTTGCTAGCCTTGCTATGCCTTGCTGAGTTTCATCATTTTTTCATCCATGTCAATTTGCTTTTCAGAGAGTTTGTTGATTTGCTGGTGCAGGGTGCAGGGATCTCTATCAGCAGCAGCCCACCCGTTCAACACCCAGAGCCTTCAGAGCCAGAGCCTTCAAGTGGCAGTTATGCAGCATTCCTTGCATGCTCCACTTGTCTGAGGATGGGACATGGTGGGATGAACCCTCATTTGTCAGGAAAGATAGCACTATAGACCGCAAGGGTTGTCTCATATTCAGCATTCTCCGGTACACTTTGCTGGACGAGATGTAGTATCGCTTAGTAAACTGTTTGTGCTGGGTCCCACACCAACGCAACAACGTGCAACAACCATTTGTTTAATGAGACTGTCAGCCAGAATGGGAAGCCTTCAAACAGAATCCGGAGAATGCTTGAACCGCGCCGTGTGATGATTCAAATCAGAAAATTACCAAAAGCAAACCCGAACAAACCAATATTATTAAATAAGATCTCTATTTTATATTTTGAGGACACATACCGAAATATTTTATGTCAAACCAAATCTACAATAAATTTATTATATGATTATTACATACTATTATATCAAGATAAATTATCACATTATTATTATTATATAATTATATATATTTATATATTTATATTGAATATTTATTTTATTTAGCAAATTAAGGCCATATATATATTATATTATTTTATATTAATATAAAATTATTAATTGATATCTATCTATTAAAAAAATAAAAATAATATATTATAATTTTTATTAAATAATGAAATTATATTTTATATATATATATAATGAAATTAATTTTATTATATTTTAATATTATATTAATTTATAATTTGGTGTTAGATATTTTTTATATTGAAGATAATTTTAGCCTAATATTTGGAATTAATTAATAAAAGAATTTTATTTATGGAAATAATTGTAAAAACATTATTTTCGAAATAATTTATTTTGGAATAAACTATTTGGATATTTTGTAATTTGTTTGTAATATTTGTTTTATAATGTTTGATTATTTTGTTTATTGTGGTTATTGCATATAATTAATAATTAATAAATTAAAAAAATAATTATATAAATTATTTATTTTTTTGAAATATCTAAGAAATAAAATAAAATTATTTTATAAAATAGGATAATTTTTTTTGTTATATTTTTGTAATTTTTTGTGTTTGAAATTGTACATACGATTTTTCGCGCCCCAAATCGTGATCTAGATGGATTTTTTCGCATTCAATTTTTTGTGGGCCAGATCGTGCTCTAGATGGATTTTTTCGCGTATATTTTTTGGTGCTCCAAAGCATACTCTAGCACGTGGAATTTTTTGTACTCTAAATCGTGCTCGAGATAAATGTTTTTTCGTGAATTTTTTTCTACTCCATACAATTTTTTAATTGCTCGAATTATCTACACCCACTTCGCGCGCGCGGAAGCCCGACTTTCTTTCAAAACCGCGTATTTTTTCGTGAATGTTTTTGTACTATAAATCGCGTTTTTTTTCTTTCGTTTTAATTACAAAGATATAAAAAGGAAGATAAAAATAACCCCCCTGAAGTATTTTGAATTTGTACAAAGCCAATTATGTGACGGGTCTTTAATTCTTCAGAAGTTATAACCCATTCAAGTAAATTTTCCGTACTCCAGATTTTTTTTTTCGGTATAATTTTTTGTGGTCTAGATTGTATTCTAGATCAGCCTTTTTTCGTGTAATTTTTTGTGCTCTAAATCGTGTTCCAGATGGGGGTTCTTCGTGTGCGACTTTTTGTGGCCCAGATCGTGCTCCAGATGGTTTTTTTTCATATGTAATTTTTATGGTCCAAATCGTGCTCCAGATGGGTATTTTCGTGTGTAAATTTTTCTACTCCAAATCGTACTGCAGATGGGTCTTTTCGCATACAACTTATTTGTGGTCCAGATTGTATTCCAGAACAATTTTCTCGTGTGTAATTTTTTGTGGCCCAGTAAATTGAAAAAATCATATGGAAATAAAATAAATCTTGTTCCCGCACTGTCATGACTTGTAAAAGTAGTGGTTTCTCTTTGAGGGCTGTGTTATTTGACAATTAGTTGAGCAAAATTGAAAAATATGTTGTATATGTTAGATTTTTATGTCTTATTTTTGCTAATTTTTTCGTGTAATTTTTTGTGGTATAGATTATATTCATTGTTACAGGTAATAGGTTTAACACAAGATATAAAATGTCATTAGGTTTAATATTTTATAAAAAAATATTATATTTAATTAATAATTTTATAATATTATTAATTTATTTTTATTATATATTTTTAATATATTATTAAATTTATTTACATAAATTAAAAAAACAAACGATAATAAATCCGTATAATATATATATATTATTTATTTATTTAATATATAATTATTAATTAATTAAATTAATATAATAAATTATCAATAATAATAATAATATAAATTATAAAATTCATATTTTTAAAATAAATATAAAAATATTTAATCTATATTAAATTAATTTTATAAAATATATTTATTTAATTATTAAATATATAATAATATATAAATTAATATATATTTTGTTTAAAATATAAATATGAAAAAAAAAAAATATATTATTATATTTTTGGAAATATTATTATTATTTTTTTATTTTAAATATCGTAATTTTAAATTTTCGAAATATAAAAAAATCGGTATTTATATTATTTGTTCCTTCGAAATTATTAAAAAAATATAAAATACCCCTCATACGTACGATTTTCGATCATTACGAAATAATAAAAAAAATAATAATAACATCAAGAATATTAATAATAATATCAATAACAACAAGAACAACAACAATAAAAATACCGTGATTTTTAATTTAGAAACCTTTTATAGGGTCTTGTATATATCTCCAATATTATTTTTAAATTAATAAGAATAAATATTTCAATTTAGAAATTTTTATTTCATTATTTTTCTAATTTTATAATAATAAATTATTTTATATTAATATATATTTATAAATAATTAATATTATATATATATTTATATAAAATAATTATTATATATAATTATATTTATCTAAATATATATATATATAATTATATGTGCGACGGTCAAAATTCAATTCATGTGGTGAGGTCATGGCATCGCTTCATAAGGCCCCCTATCGCTACACACAGTCCCAGCACCCTTTTCACCAACTAGGCAGAATTGCTGCTAGAAGAGG
>Ga0126342_10001043_pt1 | contig 36373 bp, 39 predicted proteins | sample Cyp1metagenome_FD_92528 | JGI IMG/M metagenome (GOLD analysis project Ga0126342, IMG submission 92528) | Coral microbial communities from Lord Howe Island, Old Settlement Bay, Australia - Cyphastrea 1 metagenome | ecosystem: Host-associated > Invertebrates > Cnidaria > Coral ... | reverse complement strand
GGTCCGGCAGAGAACACTGTGGATCGCGGGTCGCAGTTGGACGAGGACGACGAGGACGACGAGGACGACGAGGACGACAAGGACGACAAGGATGACAAGGAGGACGAGGAGGACGAGGAGGAGGAGGAGGAGAAGGAGGAGAAGGAGGAGGAGGAGGCAACTGACATAAAATCTAACAACCCTCACCTGGCAGGTGGGGAAAAAAAACATTTTCAAATTAATTCATTTTTGGCACTTTGAATGAGGCTTTAAACTATTGGCTCAATATCTTGAATTTTCAGGAGGAACATAAAACTAAATCACTATAGTGTGGCGACTTCCCATCATTTCATAATGAGAAACCAAGTTTGACAGCATTGGATTATCATGGAGTCATTCTCGAAATCTGTTGTTGAAACCCTAGTGGGGTTATAAAAAACTGTTGCAATTGGAAGAACTCAGCTGGATTTGATCCAGCAAGGGCCTGGTAAAGATAAAACAACATGTCCAAGATAATCACCTGGAAGATCATGCTTATCTCCATAATTGAATACCTTTTTTGTACATGATTCATAAGTTTTTTTCCATGACATTTCATGAGCTATTTTATTGAGTCATCAAGGGATGGACGAAGTTCGCAGTTTTTGACATTCACCAGTGGATGGGATAACCATTCGAAAATCGTCCCAGCATCCACCAGATCCCAAGATCGCTGAGAAGTAATCTCTGGAGGCTTTTTTTTGATGCTTTCTCCAAGTTGAACCACCATTTAATGCTAACAAACAACTTTTCCCAAATAACTGATAAATTGTGATAAATTGTGGCCCTATCATAATATCCAAAATATCCATTAACCACTAAGCCATTAACAGCCATTCATAAGCGTGGTTGCCTATGAATAGCCGCAAGCCATTATTAACCATTGTTAAGGCCTTCCAGCCGGCCCGCCCGGCACGCGCGAGCCGCAGAGCCAAAACAACTGAGACGTGACCGGACCTTTTAACATGACTTAACCAGAAACAATGGGGGATTTGAAGCAGCAACAAAAAATAGAGACTTGACCAACCACTTTTATACTTTCCAGCTCAACTGACAACAGATTGGCTGTTTTTTTTGGTGCAAGCATCCATTGTTGGGCGCGAAATATGAAATATGTCCACTAGAACCATGACATCACGCTGTCATAGTGACTGTGTGACCATGATGAAATTTTCTGTTACGAAACATCACTGTCCGCCACAACAAGTGATGTAAAAAAACAGGACATGACTTTCAATGACTTCCTAAAAATATCTGACGCATCTGGTCCCAAGGCACTGGGCTTCAATTTCAGGATGTGAACACACCTGGGTTCTTGCCAGTCATGGCAAGATGGAACATCCTTTGACCAAAAAAAAGCGCCATAGCAATATCCTCAGTATCCACAGTCACAGCATCCACGTTGTGTGCTAGTAGAATATGACCCCGATGGGACGACGTCACTGAAAACTGCCGTGCTGAATTTTTCCATCACAAATAAATCCCCGAAAAAAACCCTTAAACCATCAGGTTTCCCAGCAAATAATTAGCAGCAAAATGGCAGGTGGGATAGGAAAAAGTTTTAAAAACCATTGGAAACTCCGATTGTTCCCAGCAATTTTGGACAATCCCCAAGAGTTCAGGGAGCAACTGCACTTTCTTTTTGCCTATGGACTGAGTCGAGTCGTTTTTTGGAGATCATGACTGCACCTGGGCCGGTGTGCTGTGGGGATGTCTCATCTCAACCATGGATCCAAACAAATCGGCCATTTAGGACACATGTTGGCCATTTATGGAGTGATATGGTGATGGAGGCATCCACCTTTGGCTCATTTCTTGACAAGATACAACGAGAAAATCTATGAGGCTCAGGGATCGACACCTTTTCCAACAACGGCAGGCCTTTCGGAGCTCATGATGCTCATGATCCCAGTTGTTTGTACCTGTCATAAGGAGAATTTCAATCTGAAACCGTGAAAAACTCATGGCTTTTGCAGTGAAAAGGATCCCTGGCATTGGACCCATTGGACCATTGAAACCAGATGAATCCCCAGGTTTCCCGTGGCACACCGAGCCATTTCGGACTGCACTTCAAGCATCACCTGCGGTGCGATGATCTCACGAGAAAATATTGCTATGGCCATTGTTCAGATTGTTCAAAGAGATCCGGGCCCATCGATGTATTCATCACATCATTCTACATCTATATTAGCATACTACATCTGTACATATCCATCCCAACAGCCTTCGTATTTCACCGCCACCATTGACCAACGGCCTCTTCCCGAAGGGCTGTATGAACATGTCGGGTCAAGGCACGCTTGTAGAAGTACATAATGCCTCAGTGCATGGACCTTCCAGGTGGGAAAGGGACGAGTCCAAAAACCAGGGCTCTTTTTGAACGAAAACTGGGGATGTTTCATGATATCTTCATGATGTTTCAGGCAAAAAAACACAACAAATCTGAAACCGCTTTGGTGTTGGACTAGTTTTGGCTAGTTTGGACGTGTGAGATGATCTTACCTGGTCTTAGCCATTGAAAGAGACTAACAGTTCTTTGTCAACGGTTGCACTCTGGGCGCCACACAAATGCCAAAGAGTGCTGTAGCTACTATGGCCTGTGGATGTGGCCACCAGGTGTTTTTGCCCAGTATGGTGTGAACGGAAAAACCTCTTCCAAATGCACAATGTTTTCCAGGGTTCCGCAATATCTTTACCAGAAAAGTATAGAAAAGTGAGATCTCTGGTGTATAAACTATTTTTTCCTCTCAACATTTTGATCTCTCTTCAATTGCCGGCAACCCGCTGCGGAGCCAATGCCACAAGGTGGACAAGGTGGACGCGGAAGCGACCCCACCTCCACCATTTGAGAGAAAGACACGCCTGTCTCTTTGCTTTGCCTGGAAATGGAGATGTGGATTTCCTATACGATTAACATCGATTAACCACATGACCAACATACTAACCATATCATTAATGCATTGTTAACCGATTAGACATAGTAGACATCAACCTATGAACTATCAATCTATGGTGGTTTTGCTCATCTCGACCAGGTGAGGCGTCCAATGGTTGGTGGCCAGATCCCACATCTCTCCTCATCTCTTGGCAAAAGCACCATAGATTGTTGGCTAAACTGATATTTGGTTGGTAAAGTCCAATCTTTCATTCAATTCCAATCTTTTTTGCTTATGAACCAATCTTTGTTGGTGAAATCCACCAATTTTCTTGGCAAACACCCCACCTGAACTTTTGATGACATAGCTGCCATCCCTTCATTTGGATCCAAGAATTGAGGTTTGAAACTGTTGATGCATGGGTCATTAAATGTCCCCATTGAACATCACCCAACCATTAGGTATATGGTCTATAATGGCTACTATAAGGTGATGTCCAATATTCCCAAAATGGGACAGTTACCAACCCCTGTGATGGACCTGTTGTCCTGTACAAATTTCTGACAAACCCATATCACATCTGTTCAATGGTGTAAAAACCTGATTATTCCTGGAAAAGACCATATATGGTGGTCATTTTTTTAATGCGCCATCAAGCAACACGTTGTGCAATTTTTTGGGGTCTGGTTGCTTCCTGTTGATCTCCCCATGATATTTCCCTCGGCTTTTACTGTTTTCTTGGTGAAACGGTGAAACCTGTCCCCGCCCAGTGCACGCAAAGGGTAGGAAGGGATTCCGGGGCCTGGGAAGATGGAAAGATGGAAAGATCGGGCTTGGTGACGGTTGGGGATTTAACTCAGTACTTGGGGACCAAAAGCAAAATCATGAAGAGTTGTGGGAAGATGTGCGAGATTTTTTGTTTTTAAACCATCGGATTATGGATTATGGGGTAAAAGAATCAGAATTTGAACAAACATATATTGGGGAGTTAACCAACGACATATTCTCGGATACCATGGGATTTTAATTTTAAGTGATAAACATTAACTTAAAACCCAAACATAGAGGATCAAACAACAACATATGCAGGTCTTGTATCAAGCCCTCAAGTGTTAGATTCTACCCAAACAGTTCTGCAAAAGGTATAGGTTAACTACTTGCTTAGCGGGTCTTGCTCGAAACGATGTGAAACCCTAACAAAGCCATGGGACAGTTTAAGGTATGTTGAATACATTAGGACATCCTAAAGTTCCCTGCTGGAGGGTTGATTTGGAGTGAAATCAGTTACAATGTTGGTAAATTGCAAGAGAAGGGACCCGCCATGTTTGTTGGTGAGTCACTAAGTGGTTGTCCCCTAATGAGCGGGAACATTCAGAACAAACATGGTGCGGTTCGTGGTTCGCGGTTCTTGATCTGTTGCGGGGACATCCCTATCACATCAACTTGCGGTTTTCATCGTCTGCATATGATTCTCCTTCATGTTGATTGACACCTGATTTACCCTTTTTGCTCGTGGTTGGGATGCAGATTGATCATCACACCTTGTGAAAGTATCTGGTCATGGGGATCAACCACTGCCCCTCTCGCCCAGTGGGCTAAGACCATGTTGGCAACCCTGACAAAGAACACTGGTTCTACATTAGTAACCACAATGATATATATATATAGATGTTATTCTGCAAGTATCTACACTAACCCCCTGAAAAAAGTAGAACCTTCCATATATATCCCATATAAATCCCATATTTCAAGCATTTTCGATGACCAGATCACTGCGACCCAGCTGCTCTATGAGCGCTTTGCATTTCTGCGGCGTCCTTGGTCTCAGTGGGAGCCATGGGAATTGGAACGAAGATTGCCATGGGAAAAACCCTTAGAAGCTATGGAATACATTAATATCCATGGGATAATCACTAGGTAGATGGGAATTATATGGGAATCATATGGGAATTATATGGGACTTATATGGGAATTATATGGGAATCATATGGGAATTATATGGGACTTATATGGGATATATATATAATGGATATATGGGATACTCACTAGGGTAACTTGCAGGGTTTTGACATGACCGCCTCCAAGGGACTCCACAAAGCCGGAACAAATGGCACGAGTGACCAAATCCCCATCCAGCTGGCCGTTGTACCTTCGGATGGGAAAATCTACGGGCTTTGATCATGAAACATTCCATCATTCTACGGGGTGTTTCATGAAACTTTTCCATTGAGTATATACCCATTACAACCCATTACAACCCATTCATTACACTTACAGTGACTTATCCCATGATCCCATGATTACATCATTGAAAAAACATCAGAAAACAGCCAGCAACTTTCGCCTCCATCCATTGATCCTCAACGCCCTCGGAGACCACCTCAGGCGATGCTTTGAGCGGTCACTGTTCGCTGTGACCTTGTGACATGATCCGCGCGTTAGTTTCACATCCCATCACTCATGGATTTTACATCCAATTCTACAACTTGCCAACATTGTACATAGTTATAAGTTAGTGAACCCAGTCAGGTATAGATCTACCAACCACAAACCCAACAGCTATGTTAGTTATAAATATACACTTCATCACTTACACCTGTTGCTACCGTAGATCAAAATTTGCTGCCGAAGTCGCGCCGTAAAGGTCAGCTGCTGCTGGAGCTTCTGCTCCTGGGAATTCGTTTTTTTTTTTTCGAAAAAAATGAATTTTTCAACAAGGATTCCATGCCTTTTAACCCGCGAAAACTTGCGTTTTCAATAAACAATCTGGTGGTTTAAGTATGTTTAACTGCCAACGAAGTTGGATTTGACTATGATTTGACGAAATTGGTTCGAAAAACCCCTGAAAGTCAGGATTCACCAGCCAAGATGGGGAATCCAATGCAAAACATCAGATCTTCGCACCTTCAGTTCTATTTTTTGGAATGTTCACAAAGGTCACTTGGGAGAAGTTGAGATGCAAGGACTGTTTGCGTTGGTGAACTCCCTGGTTGGTTTAAATCTGTGTTGGTTCAATCGATTTGCAAATGAACCAACACAAATGGTCCAACTTCCCCTTTCATGGCTTAAGACCATGATGACGCACAACCAGGTGCCCGTCCGCCGTCTGCGCCACACAGGCTTCCACCTTCTCCACATCATGGATCCCAAACTGAACAAGGTCGGGATAGAAATGACAGCTGTGTGCGCTATGTGGATAATGGAAACACATAGAAAACATTCTTTATTTCTATTTTTAGGTGTATATATATACACACATTGTCAGAAAAACAATGCATATATGTAAGCTTGATATCTATGTATATATATATGTATACAGATTTCAAATATGTGTATATTATGTTGGTGCATAAATAAAGATATATGTATACTTGTCTATGTGTATATATATATATATACATACACATGTACACATACATAGATACATGTGTGCAAATATGCATATAGACATCTATACATAATATAACTGCTATATAACCCAAACGATGGCAAATCCAACTGCTCGCTGATGGGTATGAATCAACACTCTTTGTGGTGGGGTGTAACTGCCAGGCAGCTGCAATGTCGTCTAGCCTCCAACCAATCATCCCAAACATGGTTGAAAAAGGTGCAATGTTTGAAACCCCCAACCATGTATGTATATATATATATCACATTTATTATCTCAACCATATGGTTGCGCGGAAACGGATTTGTTCCAAAACCGCTATGACCTCTTGCATCTCGCGTGTGCTTTCGGCCAACTGGGATCAATCTCTCAATTTGTCCCACAAATTGGGAACTGCAAAATCCCACCCTTTACGGTACGTTTGACCCCTAAACTTGTCATGGGATATGTTCATTTTGGGACAAAGCCAAGCTTTTGAAACAACATTGTGGTTGACATTGCACTCTTATAGAAATGGAGCACATCTCTACAAACCATATCCATGGCCGAGGGATTTAACTGGTATTTGGTTCTGCGGTTCCATATGGCTACGGATCAAAACCGTCCTCTGCAAATATCAAAAAAGTTGGGTATGGATTTTCCCACCAGAACATGGCCAATTTTAGATACTCCGCACAGAACATGCTTCCGTGGCTGGTATCATATTTTGGTTTTGACCCACCCCATACCCACTTGGATGTGGAAAATAGAGTACCAAAATTGACAACTTAAAACTTTGTTTTCACAAACTGCCATGCCGTTGATAAGTTCCATTGACGCTTCTATTTTCGAATTATTCATGGCGTCTGCAGGGAACACAGCGGAAGCACCTTCTTCATCGCGAGAAGCGAACAGGTTGGGCCGAACTTTGCATTCTCGGATTTGCCGTCCAAGGGGCACCTGGTGAGCCAAGAATCCAATTTGGATTAGGTATGCAAAATTTGGGTATTGCTCCTTGGCCTCATGTGAAAGTTGGGTTTCCTCCTTCAAAGCACGTGCTTAACGGAGCCGTTCCCCAACAGCTCAAGACATGTCGTGCTGTATCGGGCCTTGAGCCAGGGCATTGGCACAGAGCACGAAATCTGGCTATATACATGCTCATGCCGCATGGAAAAAATCATCTATACAAATATATGTATAGATATGTATAAATGTATATATACACACACATCATACATGTACATATACACAGTATATATATATGTATACAGTATATGTGATATATGTTTAGATATATCTTGAGCCCGTGCGAGAGACCGGCGCCGTTCGTGAAGCCTTGACCGGAGGGAAAGCGAGCGAAAATGCCGATTGCCGTGAGGCGCAGGTGGTTTGGCGTTTTAGGTTGACAATAGACAGCACCCGATATCCTATGGATGGGTTTTGTTATTCCGGTAAGCTTATTTGTTGGCTTTTAACGAGAAGAGTAAGTTCGAGGTGCTTTCTCTACCCATCTTCCAACCGAATGTTTTCACGGCGAAGATGAAGCCGGAGAGCCACTCGGCGAGTTTTTTTTCAAGTGTTTTTTTCAAGGATGTTTTCTATAGGGGATGTCATTCTCCTGCCACGCACTTCCATATTTTGCCTGGTGGACGTGGAATTGCGCGGCATTCAGGCAGACTGTTTCGCTAAGTCTATGTGGCCCAACGCTGCCTAGCAAAAAATTAAACCTCCAGGCACATAGGCATGAGCTATGTTATTTGCTACTTCTGGAGGCGGCTTTGCTTTGGTCAAGTTTCTTTGCCACAGATCATGTTGAGTAAAACCTTCCAGAGACATTGTGGAAGACATCTTTCAGCTGGTATGACTGGTAAACAGCGCTGCTCACGTCTTGTCACACGCACACACACACACAGTACATATTTACATAGATAGATAGAGCAAATCCATGGAGTGTGTGCCCCCATAGGTGTTGCCGTTGAATCGCAGTGCCCGGCAGTGACCCCTTTGAAGACCAAGAAACTTCTCTGTCGACACAGGGTGCGGTTGGGTTGGGTTCACAAATAATTAGCGCAGCGATGCAGATTGCTTTTTTCGTATTCTACTGTTCTACTGCTGCTTTCTCCAGGCATGGCTTCATCACTTCCGATGCGAAGCAGCGAGTGCCCAATCCGGACAAGTTGAGAGCATTGGAACTGGAACTGGCAGTCGTCGGTTCCATTCTACTTCTTGTGTTTTTCTTTTGATGAAATACGGGATTCAAATTTTGTTCGATATAAATCTGGACATATCCCCCTTTCCATCCCTTTCCCCTTTTCAACTCGTTGGAGTTGGCTTGTTGCATCCCCCCAAACAATCCACTCGTCGCGGCACTCGTCTAAGTAGTTGCTGGCGTAGCGCCACCACCTGATCGTCCCCCAGGAATGTCATGAATTCATCACGGCGTGCTGAATGACCCACTGATTGGATGAAGATCATTGATGAAAATCATTGGATTTTTCGGTGGATTGATGATGAATCTACCTCTGATCCAATGACCTGGATCCCACATGACCTTGGAGTATCCCAGCTGGCAACATGGGATGCGAATACATCAATTGGGTCTGGTTGCAAGAGAAAATAAAACGAGACTAGAATTCTAGATCTATGAGAAATGAAGATGATTGCAGGATGGAAATAGAGTACTGAACCATTGGAAAACAATCACAATCAATGAGCGGATGTATGTATGCAACACAAATAATAAACACACAAATAATGTATATATATATATATACATTATGCATTTACACACATAATGTAGAGTATATACATCATGTATCACATAAATGGTAAAATGCAATCAACAATCTGTGGGGTCAATGTATTCCATTGGTCTTCTCCGATCCCCTCAACTGTGATTTCTACTCTTCGGGCATCTCAGGGTGGTAGTTCCCACCAGACTTGGCTCCAACGGGTACCTTTTGATACAGCCTTTAGGTACCCGGTACCCAAAAAGGAGAAAGATCAACTTTTGGGTGTGACAATCTTTCGCTTCCAAAGGATCATGGGGATTTCCCACAAAGGTGACCCCCAGTTCATCGATGTTACCCTCTGGTTATGACATTCACAGGGCTAGCCATGGGATAGATGGCCCTAATCGAAATAGATGGTTTACCTAGCTAAGAAATGCGTGGATTTTCCATGGCAAACTGTGAATGTCATAAGATGTTAATCTATTCATTTCTTAAGTGGATTCACCATGATTCACCCATTTTTTTACACCAGTTGAAGTAGCCCATCTTCGTTAATATCGCCCTTGATCCCTGGTGAAGCGCCCGCCCAGTCTTTAGGGCGGTGGGTCTTTGACCTGGGCTGCCAAACTCGGCAGCATAAAGGGCGGATTCACTGGTTGGATGCTGCTGATAGGAGATCCTGCCGATCCGTTGACACGAAAGACAGATGACACAATATGTCAGATATGCACTTGTAAAATCTGGTAAACCAGTTTAGAACAGGTACAATAAATGGAGAGATGAACTCAAGAACTTTAAATTTTTTTGAAGCACTTTGAAAAAGCAGATATTTCACCAAGCATCTGATGCCGGAATTCCCGTCTTCGATACTGCCACAATTTGAGATCCACATGGGGTGGCACCTCTCATCCATGGACTTGGTGTACAGCTCGTGGATGCAAAGTTGGCGAACATCCTCTCATGATCTGATGGTTTCAATCCTATGGAAGTCATCTGGAATAAGCCATGCCATTTGGGATCACCAAAAAACCCTTACCAGCAAGCAGTTCTTGTATCATAAATGTATCATATATAGTTCCCTGAAAAATGTGGAAACACATGGCTTTTCACATCTTGCCCAACATCTTCTGACGGCTGGGCATTTTTGGTTCTATCCCAATGATCTCCGGCTGCGTTTCTTCAGTTAGCAGATTTCTGGGCAAACCAATTTTCACATTTTGGTGAAATATGTCCCCGTGAAACCTATCGAAACCTATCTGGTTCTTCAAAAATCACCAATTTCTGGTGAGAAATCTCCCATGAATTTCTCGGCACCTCCATGAGCACCACGTAACCCGTGACGGAGCCGCTGCCGTCGGGGTCCTGATATCTTGGGAAATACCATGATCATTATATATATATATTGGGATAATGATACCTTGGGAAATCACATTATATAATTCATATGGAAATACCTTATGATGGATATTATGATGGATTATTCTTATGATGGATTATTGTGATATGATGGATATTACCCTCTGGTAAATTAACATAGACCCTGGCAGTCATCGGGGTTGGAAGACTAGTTTCCATTAAAAATTGGCTATTTTCAGGGTCCAACTGTTTATTTACCAGAGGGTATTGTGATTATTCTTATGATGGATTATTGTGATATTATGATGGATATCATGATGGATTATTCTATCATAATCACATGAATTATAGAATGGATATCATATTATCCCTATAGATATGATGGATATGATGATTCTTATCACAATAATAGGCATATATTTCACAATCATATCATCAGAACCACACTCATGATAATAAGATTGCTAATCACAATAATGATCACAACTACAACAATAAGAACCATAATGATGACACTGGAAGGACAATTAATGGTCTGAAATTTGGATTTAACTCAAACCTGCCGACTTTGAAAATTGGATGGTTTGATCATCAGGACCAAAATATCTGGGTCCTTGGGTGCCACATTTTTAAACCATATATCATTTCCATCACTGAATGAGGCTTTGATCATTGAAGATATGTGTTTTGTTTGCTGACAACGTAAGCTAGATGGGTATCTGTCCAATTTATTTTGATGATATCAAGTGCTGTTCTACAGGACCGAAAACAAGTCCAAATCAACTTGGACACAGAGGTCTTCATCGTTTATCTGTCGGGTTTATCATCACTTTGACCTTTATTTTGGTTCGTTTCAAGACACTCCAGTTACAAGGGGAGGAAACTTTGTAGATAAAGAGGTGAGAGAACCAGTTCACCTCCTTGTGGCTAGTGGCTATCATTTACTTATGACAGCTTGGAGCAACCCTGCATGAAAATATCCCCATTCACCCTCTGAATGGTCCCAAATATGTGTAGACCCCCTGCTAAACCATGGTTTCCAGGGGATGTCAACATTTTTTGTGGGAAGGGATGACATATGCCGGGTGCAAATTCACCACCTCAGCGCAATACTTCCCGGAGACGTCGAAGCAAAGCTCTTTGTAGTCCTTGAATTTCATGAGGAAAACAATCAGACACGTATTTTGTGGTCGTTGTTTTGGGTTGTTTTGGATGCATTAACCCCATTGTTTTCGATGCAGAACTACATGACTTGCAAAATCTGGGATGTAGAACCAATCATGCATATTTTTTTTTTCAAAAGCGAACCGCAGATTTTGTTCATTTCTGTGAGGAATTGGCAGGCAAAAGCCATAGCTGGTAGAATGGTAGAATTTGCAGTTTGGTTGGTTGAACCTTATAAGAAAATTTATACTCTATATCTAGCGGGTCAAGTTCTCCATTTCTTGGGTAACCGAGTAAACCAATCAACTGCATGGCGTTCAGCATTCAACCAATGATTGGAATTACACCAGCAACAGGACATCACCACAACAAATGAGGATTTCAGCAATACACATTTTCATGTACCCTCTGGTAAACTAACATAGCTATTGAAAATGGCCATTTATAGTGGATTTTCCCATGAAAAATGGTGATTTTCCATTGCTATGTTAGTTTACCAGAGGGTAACAAAGAAACATGGAGATTCAGCAAAAACCAACAGGGGATCTGGGAGATCTGGGACTCTCATCAGTCCTTGCTGCCGTCCATGCTGAAGACGTGGTAATGTGGCATAAACCTCAAGTACTCGTTCAACGCCTGGCGACAACGATCACTGAATCATGCTGGCATCCGAAGCTATTTCCAAGAACTTCCCAACTAAAGTGGACAACACAATGCCATTTTTACCTAGCATGACTGGGGATGGTTTACCAATCTATACCAATCTATACCACCCATCAAAATGGCGATGACTTGGAGATGGTAAACACCAGCTGTATCCCCCAGAAAAATCATCCCATCAACCCATCCAAAAAAAAACCACTGACGCCGTCCGCCTCCCGTTTGGGTTTGAAGTCCTTCAGGAATTTCTGGCTGCTGACTGACGCTGAACTCATCCAGAGATCCTCGTTGTGGAGTGATTGAAACAAAAAACCTTGGATTTCTGGACGCAATATATATATATACATGTATATATATATATGTGTATAGGTGTATGTATGTATGTATGTATGTATGTATGTATACATACGTAGAAACACACACATATTTATGTATAATGAAAGTTACTGGAAATGAGCCGTTTTTTGTTTTGTAGCCATCATTTGCAGTGCGATCATGAGAGATGTTGGTCGAGCCTACTCTCATCTCTGAAATGGGTACTATCTCGAGATTCATCGATTTCGGGGGAAGTTTTTACACCTACCGGATCGCTTAGTTCACATCAAAATTGCCATCTGCCCCAACCGAGGTCACAACTACCTGCACCACATTCTCAGAGGGAATGTCCCAGTTGAGTTCAACAACAACCTGTGGGAACTGCTGTGAACCACTTCTCGCATGCGATCCTCGTCCTCCATCCTGACCTTTCTTCGAAGAGTTCAATGATTAAATTCCATACTCTTGAAGAAACTGATCCCAATTCTCAGGAAACTAAATTGGAGGTACCTACCATTTTTTTGAGGCCAAAATTTCAGGGAATATCCCCACAAAATATGGCCAAAAATATGGTACAGTACCCCCATTTTAGGTTCCTGAAATTCCCATTGAATTGTTGGTTATCTCAAATTTTGATAAAACACGCACATTTGATGATTAAACCCACAACTTGTTCTTGCTTCACACACATTTTTGGTGGTTGGATACCCAAAGGCACCGATTGGACATATCTTTTTCCAAGTTCTGAGCACGACTTGGCCACTCACAGCCACGGAAGGCGCAGCAAACATAGACCCTGCCATGGGTTGGGGATTGGAAGCCTTCCTCCAACAAATGACGATTCTCATGGTCAATGTTAATCGGGGTATAGTAAATTGTACCCATGTATGAGTTCTACCACCATATTTATGCTGGTTCCCCATGGATTTTGCTCGTTAAATCTCTATGTTTTGTTGGTTAAATCAGGTCTCATTGGCGAAATTCAAATTGTTGGTGAAACTTACATTGCCTTTTCATTGGTTGACTCCCCAGGTTTCGTTGGTTAAATCGGATCCCAATTTTCATGTCTGATCTCCAACTTTATCGCCATGAAAACTGCGCGCTTCATCGCCTTCCGAAAGCTGTAGGAGTGATATCTGTACAGTGAAGACTGCAGGAAATAAGAGGAGGATGCCATGAAAAAATCAGCAATCCAACAATCAGAAATTGAAAAAACTCAGATCCAACCAGACTTGACATCTCCACGACTGGCGTCCCATCCTCCGCGCCGTCCCCACGCGTGCATCAGTCCGCAGTGGAGCCATCCACCGATGCCTTGAACAATTGGGAACTGGGGATTTCAGGAACCACAGATTGAGGGTTTTCATTGGAGTTTATTTACTCACTAAATAACTGGGACTTTGCAAGAATCATGGAGGATATAACCTGATATAACCTAAAACAACTGGTTAAAATGGGATGGAACCAACACACATGAGGATTTAATATGGATTTAAAGAACAAAAATAGGGGATGTAGCTCATGAACTGGGATATGAGTGACAAGAAATGGGGTTTCCCTGGCAAAAAGTTGGTGTTTGACCAGCAGAAATGGTAAACCTGGGGATTCAATCAACAAGAATGGATATCTTGCCACACATGAGGATATCTACCGAAAAAAAAACCCCTCCGGATCAAACAATCTTTGCTTTTCAAGTCAACCTGGGGATAATGGGATATGTAATCATATGATCTAGCTGCTACAAGATCTTGCTCATGTTCTGTGGTAAACCAAATGATAATTGAATTGGGTAGGGTTCAAAACAAACCCGAAATGGTGAGTCACTAGGTATGGTCAATTTTATTTCAATTCTTGATTTTGCAGCACTTTTTGGTGGCTAATTTAAGACTTGAGTACGGCCAACTTCATTTCAATGTTCAGGTTTACCACACTATCTGACTGACAGTATCAACGCCCAGAGAATCTGCCATTACCATTGAACCCCCCATCATCAAAATTGGGACACCATGTTCGAAACCCACCAATGAAATACCATTGGTACCCTCTCGTAATTTAACATAACTATGGAAAATCACCATTTTTAATGGGAAAATCCACTATAAATAATCATTTTCAATAGCTATGTTAAATTACCATTGGTGTCGTATCGGTAGTATCTTCCCTTGGTGGTTCAATCCAGCGTCCGCATCCACTTGGTGGTTTCAGATCTAGTCCTGGTATTTTCATCCCAAATATGGAAAATGAAACATATTTGAAACCATCAACCAGCCATTCATCTGGATAGATTTTGATAGTTCACCAACCTGGATGATTTTCCCATTCGATTTCAGCTCCATAGCTTTTTTACAGCCCAATTATCTCATTCTTGCTGCTTAGATAGATTAGATCGGATTGGATTAGATCAGATTTAGATTTAGATTTAGAATCAGATTTAGATTTAGAATCAGATTTAGATTTAGATTCAGATTTAGATTCAGATTTAGAATCAGATTAGATGAGATTGACTTAGATATGTAGATATTAGGTATAAAACATTTTTTTTTTGAAACACTGGGAATCTCAGTCCATGGCCTCATCCTCTTCGGCTTCAGCTTCGCCTTGACCCCGCGAGGCCTGGGCAATCAGATTCTCGCTGAAGCCTTCATTGATCCTAGAATCATTGGGGAACGTTTTTTAAAAATAATCTAGTTATCATAAAAAACCATGATCTAGATATGATAGATGATAACTATGATAACTATTATCAACCATGTTATCATAGTTATCATCTAAAATCATCTAGATTCCATCTGTTATCATCCAAAAAACATCTAAATTTATGAAGGAATCCGACACCTTTTTTTGGATGTTTTTTTTCTCAAACATCGATTTTGCCCAAGAAGAATGCCAACCGACCGGTCACAATTTCGAGGTCCCGACCGTGCCACGCCCTCGGCCATACCTGAAATGATGGGTGTCATGGCTAGACGCTGCAATGGCCATGATCATGGTACGAATGATATATATATATGGGATATATATATATATGAGATATAGTGGGTATAGTTTCGGTATAATGGACACTATATGATATAATTGGGATCTAAAGCAGGAAATTGGAGACACTAAGAGTCAGCAATAATTCATCTACTAGTTGGTGGTTTGAAGCACCCTAGCAATTGAATGTCAAGGATCATCCCAGCCATATGCTTGAACTTTGAAATGTGGGAACTTCCAACTGGGCCTTGTCCGCACCAAGGCCGTGGGAATTTTTCACCAATGAATGGGATTCCAAAATCTTCAACAAACTGTGGATTGTCCATTGCCACGTGCAGTTACCAAAGGATATTTCTCTATCATTTGTGTTTAGTATAGTCAGTTAAACCGTTGTTAAACCATTAAATTCCCAATGTTTGGTGTTTTGAAAACCAATCTGCGGTATCCAATGGATGCCCCAACCACATCTCCAGCTTTGTGGCCTTGCACGGTGCTTGGCACGGTTCTGGTCGATCCTGTGGCGAAAGTCGTAGTCGGTCTCAAAGACGTCCTCCTCCAACGGCTTCTCGTCCTTACGCCAAAGAGCTGAGGAAGACATGGTGATGCCTGGAACATGTCCAGCAAATGGTGATTTAATGGTTAATATTAATGGTTAATATATGGGTATGATATGTAACTATAATTATATATCCATGTATTGATTCATTGATATGTATATAGTATATATATATATATATATGTTGGCTGCTTCAAGTTGTTTCATCTACCATTTCGGTCGGCATGGCTGCTCTTGGACACCCAAAACATTTTTTCGGCAGGAAAGAAAACTCCAACAGAAACATCAAAACCAAAACCAATGATTCCTTCCATCAAGTCCATCAAACCCCCATTTTTTTTACTAGTTTAGTGGCCCAGCTTGACAGGAATTGCCATGTCCTTCTCCTCCTTCTTCGGCTTCCTCTTCGGGGCCAAGACTGGGCTTTTCTCCGTCATCGGCGCGGGCATGTGCTGTACGGCCTGCCCAATTTTTTTGGATGAATGGAATATCCACAGAAATACCCTCTGGTTATGTCAAAATAGCTATTGAAAATGACCATAGAAATAGTGGATTTTCCCATTGAAAATGGTGATTTTCCATAGTTATGTTAGTTTACCAGAGGGTATATGGGATTATAAACCATGTAATTGTGGGCAATTGTAATTGTAACTTATATTAAACAAGTGGTTTATGGATTGATTACATGGGTTACAGGATTATAAACCACTGACTGGGATGCACATCCAGAATCCATTCAGGTGATTGCTCTTTCACATCCCAAATCTGGCCAATGCACCCCCGGTGTTTGTTGGTAAATCTCACTTTCTTCCTGTTGGCTAATTTTTTTTCTTGGGCAAATTGCTTTTGTTGAACGGCGGCATATTTTGTTGCTTCGATCCCCAGTTTTCTTTGGAAAATCAGAATATCTTGCTGCTTCATCCATCTTTTTTGCTGCTTCAACCAACGTTTTTTGTGTTTCTTCCCATTCAACGGTAACCATCACCGACATCCTTGGCGCGATCACACCAGGCACTGCCCAAATCCTGAGGCTGGGAGATCCTATTAAAATGGACAGTTTATAATGGACAATCCTGAAAGAAAATGGATGATTTAGGGGTACCCCTATGACTTAGGAAACCTCCGGGATATTTAAATGGGATAGAATCCAGCGATATGACATGGATATGATTAGAACTGGGAAATTTTACTGTGGATATCTTGATTCTCCATATTATTACTTGTTGCTTTGAGGAAAAAAACAAGAAACCCAATGTTTTTTTCCCCACAAATGGATTTTTCTGAGATTTTTTCCTTCCAATTCAGGGGTGATTAGAAATTAACTCCAAAAATGGGGTTATAAACACTAACCACAATGGGGATGTAATGAGATACAGTGGAGATGTAATGAGGTATTTGAGCAATGAATGTTGGATTTGTTCCAATGTGAAAACGGGTCACTTTCAGCCATCCTTTTAGGGGGTGCTTCGCGCAATCGAGGATCCTAAAAGCTTCAGGTTCGATTTGAGAACAGCTGTATGACTGGTAATCCCAAAAACATCTAAAATCAGGCATGGGTACATATCCACAGAGATACATTCCAGTAAAACATTTGGAGTTACTAAAGGCTACTGTTGCCGGTACCCACAATGTTCTTGAGTCCACCTTTTGGAGGTTGATGAATATCCGATATTGATTTGTGCGATGGGGCTTCAAATCCATTTTGGTTGATTAATATGCAATGTTTGGTCAAACACCTACTTTTTGCGACTGAACAATCCCTTTATGTTGACTCAGTTGCAACGTCCCCTAATGAAATGCTAAGTTTCATTGATGAACTCCTACATGTTGTCAAAGAAATCCCCATTCTTTACAGATTAAACCTTCATTTTGGTTGGTAGAAGCGCCGCTTTTCTAGGTCAATACCACAATAAGGAGGTCTAAAAACCATAGAAATGTCAATTTCTACTTCAACTAATTAGATCAAATGAGTGTGTTTAATAAACAGGTTCCGCTTTTTTGACGAAAAACCCATGGGCTCTTCCACCAACGGCGGCCCGCCGGCCCCGCCGGCCCCGCTGTCCTCTTCCGGGTCACGATCGATCAAGCGCTGGCTGACGACCTGGAGCTGCAGGATGTGCAATGCATTGCATGATATACACATTTTCTGATACTATACATATACTGTTATCATATACTTATTGTATATGTATTTGTATATATATATATAAACAGACACATATCAACATTTATTCAATACATTGTATATCATATATGTATTATTTATAATATATATATATATATGTACATATCTATAAATATTCATGTCTTAAAATGTATCTCTTATTCAGAGGAAGGAGAATCGGGATACGAAGCGACGTTAGAGGCTATACTCTCACGTACCTTCTCAGGCACATGTCTGAAGGTAGCGAAATCATACAATCTCCCCAATATGAAATGCCCCGAATAACGGACTCGCAGTGAATAGGTCCGGGAGATTTTTGATATTAGGAATATTCCAAATTGTGGGAAATGGACATGGCTTGAACATTTCTGGACACATTTGATCATTTTGAATCAATTTAACTGCCCAGTTTTAGGGCTCAAACCACCATACGACCTTTGCCACATCCCCAAAGCTCACCCAAAACATAGAATCCGGCTGAATCAGAATGAGTGACTAACATGAAAATAGTGGTTATCATCTGTTTTCAGGCCATTTGGGCATTGCCCATATATTAAAACCATAATTCCAGCGACATCACCGAGGTCCACCTGCCAGCCGTGGGCATCGGTCAAGACTGGGAACTTTTCCTCATCCTACGGATATGGAAAGGGGAGATGGCTGTGGCTGTGCTCCAAGACTTTGGACCATGTTGATGGCAACGTGATCACCATCGAAGAAATTCAAAAAAAATCAGCGATTTTCATCGAAGAATTCAGCAATTTTCCCACTTGGTGGGAAGCGAATGAGTTTTGGGGTTCTCAATTCTGGGATACCAAAATAGCGACATAAACTGATGATTTAACCGGTGGGATCATCGTCTCCAAAGAACTAGGGCAAAAAGGGGGTCGGCGGCACCAGGGCATTAGCCCGTTTATTACTAAACTAAACTACTAAACAAAAAAAGGAGACAACCAATGTCAGTGGCACAAAACCGCTACTTGCACTTAAGCAACAAGTTCAAAGGTTGAGCACAACTCCAATTCTTCTGGAATTGTCCACAAATGGGGGATCCGCCTCAAACGGAAGCTTTTATAGACAAGATTAGACAAGTGATTATAGACGATGGGGTTTTGACTGTTGAGACAAACCCGTTTGTACTCTTCTGAAACTTCTTCAGACGATGACAACATTTTTCCTTCTGCCAAGATGTGAAATTCAGGGAGCCCAACTTTGGCCACTCTTGCCAAGCATCCAATCTTACGTTTTCTTTTTGTGATATAAATCTTCGTGCCTGTTGAAATCCGCAGTTCTGTTGGTGAAAAACCAGCATTTTTTGGTCGTGAAGAAATAGGGCCCCAAGCCATGGCCGCATCTGGGTGCCCCGGTCGTCCATGCCCATATCCAAGGGTGGTGGTGTAGTCATTGGAGCCTGTCCCTGCGTTGAGATGCCCCGAGCCATGGCTGCTTCACTAGTGGATGGAATGGGGTACTACATCTTTTATTCAAAACCATATGGAGGTTTCCTAAAATGACACCCAAGTCATCCAAGTCATGGATGACCATCATTTAAGTCAATTTAAGTATTGAAACCCAGAGTTTTCGGATCCAGCATTTTAAGACCTCCCCCATTATCTATCTAGAGAAACAATCACCTCATCAAAGAATGGGGATAATGCGGGGTCATGTCTTGTAATAATTATATGATCATCTCATACAACCATGAATATATATCATAATGATATCTATCTAACACAAAACTCACACCTGGTCTCATCTTATTCCAACCTGGTGTGCCACGACTTTACAGCCGCCACGGCCAGGGTCAGCCAAGCTATTTCAGGCAGGGAAACATTCGCAGGCACAGCACTAACATGGCAGGGGCACGACTGGCAACGATGACAAAAATACGGTGTTTCTTGACATGGTAAGTCTGGATGGATTCAAAATGGTTGCGGAAACCAACGCAAAGATGAGCAGAAAAGAAAAAACTTTGAGAGCGATGGTCATCTGGCATTTTGATGTGTCAAAAACCAGTCAACAGAATAGTGCCAATAGTTTCCAATCCAAATTGCTCCTGGGTCAGTTCCAGCATGATTAAGATTCGTCATTTACAAATCATATCCATCAGACTGGCCGAAGAGCTCATTTGCCAGGTTTTCTTTCACCTTGTCATCTTGGGGGAACTTCATCTTGTATGGGACATCCTTGGTCTCGCCCTCCGGCCCTCCTTGCAACATTTGAAACATGGCCAATCTGAGCGACCACAAACATCTATCGCAAGTGCTTTCCTTTAAGATCCAAACAACAAGCTCACCTGTTTTCCCCAGGAATAAACATCCAAACAACCCACTTTCCCAGCATTTTCCCAGCATTTTTCGATGGAAAATCCCATCCTTCCCATCCTTCCCATCCACCTCGTTGGCATCGTTCAAGGCGAGGAGCGTCTCCACGGCTTGTTGAGGCGTGGGAGCTTCTGCGTGGATGACGCCTGGGCACCAAGGGATTTGGTGATGATCAATGACTATTAGTAATCAATGTTAGTGATTATTAGTAGTAATCATAGTGATTATTAGTAATGATTGGTGATTAGTGATTATGGAAGAAAATCATGGCGATCATTATTGATCAATGTTACCATATTGTTGGGCGTACACTATTACAATACAATTATTAATAGTGGTTCATGGTGATTGACATTATTAGTGTTAATATGACAATTTGTGGCCATCTATTGATATTGTAATACAGTTATGATAGCGTGCTTTTTTTTTTGGTAGTGATTAGCGTTATTATTGTTAATTACTGACTAACATGTTTATAAATAACAATGATTAATAGGAATATTGATAACATTGAAAGTGATAGTGATTATAATATCAGTAATCATTCCTATAATTGTTAATACATACTATTACTATAATCGCTATTAATCATTACTACACTTATTATAATAATTGTCATTAATATATTTTCCGATCATGCTTAATACTATGATGAATCTGACTTACTAACTTGAATTCACTATACAATTTATTCATGAATTTTAAATCACATTGATAAGGCCATTAATTACAGTTCTTGTTTATGATAAATAAAGTGGTAACTGGAATATCCTAATCACGGTACCAGGAAAATACTTGTATTATTCAGAGCTAACAGTCGAAATCAGCCAGATCAGCACTGGTTAAGTCCGTCCAGATGGTTCGTCCCAAAAAAGCCATGACCGGTGATATCCCAGTTTTGTTACTCATAAAAAACATTTTGGGAGAACCATGGAGAAGCCTCCTTGTCTTTTTGGTCTATGAAGGTTATGAAGTTAGGTCAGTTTTGGATGATCGTTGTTTCCAATGGGAATTGCAGTGCAGAAAAAAATAGGTCGTGTTCTATGCGATTTCCTATTTTCCGGAACTTGGGAGCTTCATGGGTGGCAATCATTTTCAGTTTTTTTTTTATATGGAGGAACAGTACCTGCAATACAAACATTCACTCCTTTTCCTCATCCTTGTGCATCGCTCCCCCAAGTTGCACAGATTCCAAGAACTGGTCCCTTCCCCGGACATCCCCCAATTCTTTCAGCATCCAAGGTACGAATTAAGTCAGCATCGAGGGAAGGAAACATGGCCTGACGGCAAAAGGCATTCAAATACGCAAATGCACGGTTTTCCCATATTCAACAATCTAGAGAGTGTTTCAGTTTCAAGCCATCGAAACTTCAAGTTGTTTGGGTAACAATATAGCCTGAAACCCAACAGAGCCACCTATTGCGATGCTGGCGACAGTGCTCCTTTTGTTAACTCCCTATTTACAAATTCGGATCGGTTTTCAGTCCGTTTTTCCATCTTTCCAGTACTGAAACCCACGTTCTAATTGGTAAATCCCATTTATATCGAATTTACATCCATCGATGCCATATTTCTGGGTCCAAAGCCGTACCTGGAGCTCATTGATGGATGCCTGCTCTTTCGCCGCAGCCGTCACACCTGGGTCATATCCACAAAAGATGGGGGTCAGGCACCCCGGTTGCGAGATAAAGGAACCATAAGGGATCCATGTTTCGTGATGCCGTTAAGTCAGGTACTTGTGAACATATATAAGCCATCCCCAAAGGAGCAGCCTCATGCAAAAATGCAAAGGTACTCATTCGAAAACATCCGCAGATACAGTACTTATAGTTGATTGCAAACTCAGAAACAGTTGCGTTTCTCTAAGATCTCCAAGGTCATGGGTGGCCTTAAAAAACTCTCCTTTGCTTGGAATGGCATGCAGCTGAAGTCTGATGATATTCCCCCAAAGAACTGCAACGGAACAACTCCTCTTAACCCAACGGAACTCCAAGTTTTCCTGCCAGTGACTGTGCTCATACTGCCGCTCCAATCTTTCTTGTTCCTCATCGCGGTGCAGCTGACCTAGGAGCAGGTCATTCTGGGTATCGAATAGTCAAATCATGGTGAAATGATTAGCCTATCGTTTGAGAACATCCATGGCCTCACATTAGCACTTTCTCGGAGTTCCTGCCCACATTCCACTATCTTATGATGACCGTTTTAATTTTCATCTTCCCCATCTCGGTCGAATTGGTCAAATCTGGAGATTGTTGATCCAAAAAGGTCCATGAAATCTTCAACCAATTTTTGTCTGCTTGGTGACTGCTCTCACGCGCCATTTCATCGCACACATCCAGAGCTTTTTTTCCTTGTCCAAGAGGCAAACTCGAAGCTACATCGCCATCAACCGTTCCACTTTTCACGTGCCAATCAGCGGTCACCAACACAAATTTCGCACCACATCTGCGGACCAAGACATCCACTTTCTACTGGTCAACCCGGTTCACCGAATTTCTTTGAAGGCAAATCTACAGGATTTTGCCCTTTAAGCCATGCATTGATATATGAATTTCCTATATTGCTTGGTAAACCATTTCATTCTTTTTTTGGGCTAAACCACCATTTTTATGGGTTAAACATGGTTAAACATGGTTTTTTACATGGTCCACCATCATTTTTGCTGGTCAAACCCAGCTTTTTTTTTGGGTCAAGTCAGGACTCTGAGCTGGGCGACGGCAGCGCTGCTCGAACTCTTCGCGCGCTGCGGGGTTCGCCGAAGGCTGTGCCCCGGGCATCAGCTCCTGCGTTGCCGGTTTTGCACTTTTTTTTTCAGATCCAGGGGATTTTAATGGATTTTTGGGGATGGATTTTAGGAATTTTTGTGGGGGTTTCCAAAAAAAAATATATAGAGGTATACCCAAATCATCAAAGTCAATTAGGTTTCCTAAAATAGGAAAATACCCAAATCATCCAGTATTGAAACCTCTGGTTTTGGGGATCTTGTATCGCCCATTGTAGGACACCTCCATATTATGCGGTTAGAATGGGAACATGACGGAAATAGGGCTGCGATTAAATACATATCTATATATATATACACATATATATATATACATATATATATATACACATATATATATACATATATATATACACATATATATATATATATACATATATATATATATATATACATATATATATATAAACTTGGGATTTCATCACCAAAAATGGCAGTGTCATGGGAATAACATGGTGATTTATAACGGGCATAATGGGGATGGACCATTTTTGCTGGGTATAATGGATTGAGACAGGGATTGGGCAAAATCCTGTCCCTTCTCTCAACATCAAAATAGTTGGGGCATGAATGTCCATCCTAAAAGGGTATTTAAAGGTATGGATTCATAGCCATATGGGGTGACCTGCTGATTGGCGGTAATTTTCTGGTGAATTTCATCAAATATAGAAACATATTGATTTGGGTTTAGATGGGCGTATACAAAGATTCAGACAAATTGTATGGGGACAAATCAGAATGTATCGGTTCATATCCAATTTTTTGGCGAAGTATCACCGGCGTATAGCACAGGTCATGCTGCTTCTCCACCGTGCTGAAGCGGTCGCGCACACTCGTGCGCAAGCGGTCGGTCATGAGGTGGGGATCCCTGCGGGCTCGATGCCCCTTAACAACTATTGGAGTTTCATATCATGGCATAATCTGCCCATCCAATAAGCACCAATATGTGTTTTAATGGCTTGCATAAACATTTTTGGCTGGACAACTAAGTACTTTGAGGCTTCGAGTAGCAAATGACTAATCACCAACCATTTTCGTTCAAACCCCAGTTCATTCCGTGAATTGTTGAGGAATTCACTACAGCAAGTGGGTCTAAGCAACAAACCTGGGCCCGAAATTGCAGACTTGACCCCCCAGGAACAGGTGACTGATTTCAAACAACATTCTCATATGTTCCCAACGAGAAAATAGAACAAACAAAATCAAGATCTTTTTTCGCAACAAATACGGCCAACCAACTCAACAAGGGGCCGGGCTCACTAAATTTGTTACCGAGAATACCCAACGAGATTTTTTTCGATATAATTCTCTGGGTCAATGCTTTTGATCCACAACGATTTCGGGTTTTTCCGAAGCTTCACGAGGATGACCCCGGTCACCCGGCTCCGGCATATCGAAGAGGTTCACGTAGGGCGCTCGCCCCTTGGCCTGGCTTCGTATGGGTCTCACATCAAAATAGATGGAATTTATGGATGTTCATCCCACCTAAAAATGGTATTAATAGGTATTGATCCATAGCCATATATATATAATATATATATAATATGATTATGTATAATGTATAATATATATATATGTATTTATATATATCTATATGTATATATATATATATATGTATATATATATGTATATATATATATATATATATATATGTATGTATGCATGGCTGGATGTCTATATGGATCGAGCCAATTGTGGGGATGGGATTAGTGCTTTGGGCTGTGGGAAACGGTGAGAATGCCATTGATGACCAACCATCAACCTGATAACCTGATTAGTGTTGGTTATGTCCGCATTATATTGTGTAAATAGTTATAATTTCATTAACCACCATATCCCAATTATATCCCCATGATACTTCCATCACATGCTTGGTTGAAAAACCTATTGTTCTTGCTTCAAGAACTTCAATCTGCATCACAAGTGGTTGCTTCAACTGCATCATAAGACAAAACAACACACAAAGATGCTGGTGAATCCTCATTTTTGCGGGTTGATTCCCCAGTTTTGTTGGTTCTCTATTAAAACAACACCAACCAGTCACGTCAAAGATTTCCAACCAGCCGTGCTGGCCAGCCTTGGACGTGGATGCAGCCATGGTCGAAAAGGCCTCGGAAATGGTGCTTCCGCAACATGGGATATGGTAAACTTTACTACTCTGGGTTGGTAAATGTCATGCCTCTTTTTTTCTGGGTTACTATAGGGTTACTATAGTATAGGTGTCATGGTGTGCGGAAACACTCGACTTACCATTACAAGCTTTGATTTTGGATCATCCCATCTTCGCAGTGCGGCAACTGGGTCAAGTGGTGGAGTGGGTTTGAAGCAGTGCTTCTCCTGAGCTCCTCTCATGTCTTTTTGATGAAACAAAGAAACTGCGAAGAACGTGATACATTTTCCGCATCCGGAAAAGCACACATATTTGTGGGTCTGTTGGCACATCTTTGGGCATCTTCCAACTGGATACTCAGCTAATGGCATCTGATTAACACGCTGGGAATTCACATGCAAATGCTGCCACTTGGAAACACTTTATCTTGGTGAGGATGAAAGAGTTTGTCTCACACCATGGCTTTGTCCGGAAGTGTGTACGACAAAATGGAACTTCCAGATTCCAATGGGTGACATGAGCTTCCAAAATCATTTTTTTTAAACGTTTTTCCCAATTTCTCGATCAGTTTCCCCATGCCCACAAAACATCATCAAACTGGGTAGCCTGGCGTCGCGCGGATGTGAGACAGAAAAACCCAAGCGGATGATCAGATCGCTCTCAGATCAAGTCTTTGAATGTCAGACATTTCTGTAAAATCTGATGGGATGGGATGAGAACATCGAGGCTACCAGCAGTGATCAACCGTTTGGGTTGGCACAGAGTGCCAGAAATGGTTTTGGCTGAGAATGGCAGCGACGGAGACCCAGTCCGATTCCCTTCAGTCTCTGAGAGAACAGATGGAGAGGTGAGCGACATAGCCACTGCCAACTGCAGTGAATTTAACACGCTTTCAGGTGATTTCCATCGCACAAATCAATGGTCGATCCAATTACAGTTTGTCAATTTACAACATGAACTTGGGTCCAGCATCCTCAAAATTGTACCGTTGCATTGAGTGGGTGCAGGGATAATGTACTGATAGCTGTGACCCTGAGAAAGTGGACAGCACCACTGCAACACAATACTTGGCACTTCCAGCCAAAATATGTGGCATTTACCTTCTGGGGAACTATATAAGCTATAGGGGACAACACCGAATTTGGCATCAAGAAAAACCATCTGGGTATGGGTCCAAATAATACCAACCAACACTATATATATATACGTATTGGTTAACGTATGTTAATGTCATGAGGTAAACCCAATCGGAAACCATCCCCCAGTCATCAATGTAAAAACCATCCCAAAGTTTGGTAGGTGGTAGGTTTATGGCAGCCAGAGTTTCCCACATGATATACCCATGACATCCCTATTTTTGGCGTGAAATCCCCCTAAAATCAACGGCCTGCGTGCCGGGGTCAGCTAGCAGAGGGTCGATGAGTTTCTGTCCTTCCTGGCGAGGCTGGGTGAATCTTAACCAGAAATGAAACCACTAGTTTATAAGGGCTCAAAGGGGTGATAAAAAGTCACGTCGCATTCTTTTCATTGAATTGGTTTTATCTTTTCGGGGGTTGCTTTGTGATTATGTCAACACATACATATATATATATATATATACATACATACACACACACACATACACACACACATATATATATATATGTATGATTATAATCTCTGTATAGCTATGATATGAACAAGGAATTGAGATGAATTCAGTGTAGCTATGGGTCAAATCCTTGGGCTCCGGGCTCGGGCTGCACACCTATCTCCGACTTCTGTCTCAGCACTTCATCACTTTTGGTATTCCCCATCCCCAATCTGGTGCTTCATTGAATCTGTATTCCAGTTTGTAGCATCCCTAGTTCTATATGATCTAAAAACCACAATAATAATCTGGGACAGAAAGCCGCCCTTTTAGGGTCACAGATATCCCAATTTTTGGAACTGGTTCTGCTTATCCCATCACTAGATATCTCCGGCTACAACCAATCACTTGACCACATCAGGGCCACCAGTGACGGATGGTTTTAAACCCCGGTGACGTTCCACCGCATCGGTCGGTCCACTTTTGCCCCGTTTGGGGAGCTGCTGTCAGGGGCCAAGGAACGGCCAAGGAACGGCCAAGGCTGTGTCGTTTTAAGTCCCATCGATACACATGTATAGTCTTCCTGGATAGAATAGAACAAGTTACAAAAATCTTCAGTAAAATGGGAATATGTCAAAAAAACATATTTTATCTGATGAATATGTCTTCAGGATGAAAAAAAATATATATATATATTTGTATGTATATATGTATACATGCATGGGTGATGTACATAAATCTACATCTCTCTCTCTCTCTCTACATATATGATTCGACATATGTATATCTACAAAACAAATCTGTAGCAAACACGTGTAAACAGTTTCACCTTTGTGATCCCAAAGCGTTGCACGTTTACACATATGTGGCTGTCTACTTGTGTACCTGTGCATCTATCCATCCATCTATCCGTTCATCCATCCATCAATCGTTCTACATATATAATCATACACATATGTATAATATAACATAATATAATATAATATAATCGAATATATAATATATATATATATACATATATATATATATATATGTATCATAACAATAACAATAACATAACATAACACAACATCAACATAACATAACATAAACACAACATAAACAAATCATAAACATAAACACAACACAACATAGTATTCTAACATAATATAACATAATATAAATTTACCTGTATACTGTGTATACACATTTACAATGGTATATTTTGACGATATGAGAACTGGCTGGTGCTTCATGTTACTGGACCTGGGGGACACTGCCATGGTCGTCCCTGGAAAGTCTGCGAGCTGGCGATCTTTGGATGGCAGGATTTCGAGGAATTTGAGCAAAAACCCATGGGATTTACTGGAAAATAACATTGGGGATGTCACACACACACACATATATATATATATGTATAAAATGAATATATAGGATATATGGGATTTATAAACAAATGTGAATTATGAGCAAGAAATCAAGAACTATTGTAATTTCTCAGATAGGAACAGGGATGTGAACCCCAGAAACAATGCATAAACTCACGGATTTGATATCATCTGAGCGCTGATGGCCCCTGGCGACTCCACTGTCATTCACTGTGGGGAAGGTCACTGTGGGGGTTTCACATCTATGTACAAAGGTTATATATATATATAGCCATATGCATAAACATGTAGATGTAGATGTCATTCTACATATACATCTATAAATCGTCATTCCCTTGCTTTTGATTAAACCATATCGAGCAAACAGGTCTGAACCGACAGAAACGCGTTCGTTGCGCATCCGAACTTTTCGCTGTGGCCAGCTCGCAGGTCATGTGCTGTCCGCACCAGGCGATTCAGGGGCCAGGTTTTTTTATTTCAGGGTAGGCTTAATAGCTCCCTCTGTCATAGGGATGTTCCGCATCCTTGGCTCCATTCTTTCAACGCAACAAGGGGAGGAGTTCAACAACAGAATGTTCCAACTGAGTCGGCCAGTTTCCTCAAATGCCTCTCCAAGGGAAGATATTCGGGTCTGCTCACTGGGGAATGAACTTATCGTGTGGTTTTCTTTGGTTCAAGTGACACCTATGACTGTCATTTGATCTGTCAAATCAAACCACATCTCCATGGTTTCCGGAAATCAACCTTCCAAGCGAAACATTGCATGACCAGATGAAAACATATTGTAGTGGTGCGGGCTGTCTAGAAAAAACCAATCGCATTCCATGCATTTTCGCGCTTCAACGCTTCAGATTCTGACCTGATCGGTGGGCCGTTGCCCCACCATTCCGATGGTCCCATATGACCACCTTGAAAGAACAAGCAGTGGGACATGACTTGTAGAAACATCCATTTTCTTTTCTGGCAAATCTTTCTCATTAGATATGGAGATATTTTTGCCGGGTATTTTGGAATCTGCCAGCCATGAAACTGACAGAAATTGTGGTGTACAGAGATTTCGGGAACATCCATTCACTTGCCATACTGCGACTTGGACGAAGGTCATGAGTGATTTTGTTGATTCTAACCCCATCTCATGTGCGCCAACTGGTACTTTCCTTGGTTAAAGAGAAAACATGTTGGGTTTTATGTACATACACATACAGTAACATACATATGTATATGTATATATATATATACATACGTGTATACGCAACACACACACACACACATATACTATACTATATACTATATCCTATATACTATACACATACATATGACATATGAATGCCACCATCTTGATTGGATTCCCAGATGTGGCATTTCCCAAGGGCCTTGTGGCTTCACACGACGGATGCAGCCTCGCAAGGTCGAGGTTTTCCACGACGGGTTTGACCCCTCCATGAACCAATCATCTCCCTATTCTTAGTGGATCAATAGCATCCCTGTTGTGTTTGTATACCTTTTGCAGGCAAATATGAAAGCAATATTTCCCTTTTTGTTTCCAACCAGTCAAACCTTCTGATTCAAGCAGCAAACAGATGCTATGATGGGTGCTCCAACTCGATATATTCACATTAACCGACAGAAGAACCCCAGCGCTACCGCCGCATGATTCGCGCCTGACTGTGATACGCCCAGTGGAGGTCCATACGACACAAGGGGCACCGCATCTTACGTGCCAACCACTCGAGCAAACAGTCCTTTGGCAGCCGACCCAGTAAAAGCAGGACGTCGTCGTCATCGTCATCGTCATCGTCATCGTCATCACCATCATCATCATCATCACCATCACCATCATCACCACCATCATCATCACCACTAATCACCAATCACGATTCACCACCATTCATTTGAACTTTTCCTTCCCGTTCACTTGTCCTTGTGAAAATGATGTTGGCAGGGAAGCGATCCTGAAGGGCAAGCTGGGGATACCAAAGGGTTGGGCTCGGTGTCTTTTGAAGTTCAGAGCCTAAAAGGGTCGGCATGGGTTTCTGCCACAAAATAGGTCTTGCAGGTTTCTTGAAATTCAAATAATATATATACATATAAATCTCTCACTTTATATCACTATCATTCCTAGCTTTGTTGGCCAGTGTAACCACTCCTCGTGCATTCCTGGTTGCTCCTCTAGACCCGTTTGCCACCAACCCCCCCTCTCTTCATGGCTGATACCCTGCAAAAATCACCATTCACCAAGGCGTATCCAGATATGTGCCAATTTTCTGCGTGGTATATCCATATTTGTGTTGATGATTGGTGCTTAATCTCCATTATATATATATCATGCATATCTCATTCATATCCACCATTTTTCATGGTGAAATCCCCAAAGTTCTTGGTGAAAAAATGCCCACAGCATCTCGCCATTTTCTGGTGAACGATCACCGCCCAGGAACTCCAGCTTTCTCGCTGACCCGATTCGCTGCAGCTGTTGCCCAAGCAAATAGCGCATTCCTCGGTAGCTGTGTCAGATTGAAACTGGAGCCATGATATGTCATTGAGTTGAATATATGTGATGTGTATATATATATATATATGTAATTATATATATATATATATGTAATTATGTATATATATATATATATAATAATATATTTTTGTGTCACATATGTTTCACATGTTCAGCACATGCATAAGCATGTTTCTTATTCAGAATTTAAAGAATGTCATCTCATTTCAACCTCTGCTGATGGTATCTTCTGTTTACTACCCACCTGAATCGAAATTTGAGAAAATCGAGGCGCTGTACCGTCGGGCACGTCCACGTCTCCGCTGCTTTGGATGGATTCGATGACCTGAGAGAGCCCGGGTCTCGTTGAGCTAAATCTTAACATAGGATATATATAGATATAGATGGCTTTTCTTTGACATTTCGGATTATCCAAATAGAGGGACCATATTTTCAAAGCAACGTTCGTGAATTCCAGCCGCGTCAGCTGGAAATCCAGAGAGCCAATGGGACTGCCGTGGATGATACACCATGGATGGTTGCGAAATCACCAGTTGGTTACTATTGATTACTATGAAACACCATGAATAATGGGATAAATAAATGGGATAAACTATCTAATCATTGATTTTCAATGCATTTTTCTTCCATTTTTTCTGGGTCCTTCACCCATTTTTGTGGACGAAATCTGCACAGTAAGCATGATGCCAGGAGCTGAGAGCACATGTTCAGCCTCCATGTGATGTCCCTGACGCTGGTTGAGTAGCTTTTTACGCACAGGACATTCCGGCAATCCTGACTTTAGTACCTATTTGGCACGGATCTAACGCACGGATCTAACATATACTGATGTGTCTGCTGATGCTTCAAATATCTTCCACCATACTCAGTTTCAATGATATACAAGTCTTTTGTCAACCCATTCTATCCTAAAGTTAAAATCCATAAGCATGGCTAACTTGCAAACCCTGCAAGAAACTTAATTTTTAGCTTAGCGGTCAGTATACATATACAGACGATTGCAGATCTGTGCATACGTATTGATACATATCGATACATATCTACACTCCTCAATTTCTAGCAAAACAACAGCCCCACGTACTCTTCAGTCCGTCTAGTAAAATCCTCATTGACTAGGTACTACTAATAAAATCGATTACAATTTGGTATACCCTCTGGTAATTTAACATAGCTATTGAAAATCACCATTTTAATGGGAAAATCCACTATAAATGGCCATTGTCAATAGCTACGTTAAATTACCAGAGGGTATAAAATCCTCCGTTGAGTGGTCAATTCCCCAATTTTTTCCAATTTTTGCTTCGGCGCGCCTCAGTCATGGCGCTCCCGGAGACACCCCAGCGATCTTCGATGTCGCGCAGAGTTGGGAAGATGCTGCTACTGGTGACGCCCAAGATGATGGTCAACTGGGGGCGATGGGAAAACGTGGGAAAATGGGGGGGCTGGGAGGTTTGGGGCTGGGACATCTGTGTATTATGTTATGCATATGTATAATGTATCATGTATCATGTATAATGTACAATGTCTAATGTGTAATGTATATGTATACATATACATATACATATACACATATACATATACATATACATATGTATGTATCTACGTATATATATATATATATACACATGTATAATATATATATAATGTACATACACACATATATACATATATATGTATTTTATATGTACACTGTATACATACATGTATACAATGGTGCTGGGATATGTATCGTCAGAATTTTGGTTGTTGGATGGAGTGGGGTGGGTGGAGTGGGAAAGTCTATCCAAAAGCGAGGGAAATTGCCGTCTTCTCTGTGTGTCTATGGTGAATTTGTTGGGTATCATGGGATGTAGCAACAGATTTGGACAGGTAGTACTAGTATGAAGTAGTATGATAAGTCGAGAATATTCGGCAACAATGCAAGTGACGTTGGAGATATAATCAGATATAACCAACAACAACATGGAGGTTTCTTGAAATAGGGGTACCCCTAAATCATCAATTCTAATAGGATTTTCCCTTATAAACCATCCATAAAATGGGTACCTCCATTTATGGAAACCCCCATATCAATCATAGGAATGTTTCTGCAAGGCCATCTGCTTCAGGTTATCACCGATCGACGCACGAAAAAAATCCGCGAATTTCCTGAGGGCCGGATCCACCGGCAAACCCATCAGCCATGAACCAACCATAGCTAGCTTGAGAACAATTAAGCTTCACTATTGATTAGATCATGAAAAAACTACTAAAATAGACAGTAAATGGCGAAATAGATACCATTGCTGATTTTTTTTGATTAACCATGATATTCGGCTTCCCTATTGATTAGATCATCATCATTATCATGACATTTTTCGATGGCCAACGGATCGAAAATCTGCCAGGTACCAGGCCATCGCCAAGGTACAGCCACTAGGCATACCAAGCCCTTGACACTGACCTCGTTGATAAATTGCCATAGGCTCGAAGCCTACCAAGCTGGGCTCCGTTTGGGCTTGATCTAGTGGTGAGAATTCATGTTATAAATGGAGGATTTGTAGAAATCTAGAAGGATTGAGATGGATGGCATATCATGTGGAGTTTTTTTTGTGATTTAACTGGCCATGGGGATGCAACCAAGAAATTCTAGCAAATGATCACTACAATTCGGTGTGTATCGCAATTTGGAATTTCATCGAAATTCTGATATCCGTTTCTGAGGTTTCTCCGTCTAATCTACCTGAGATGAAACCTTGAAAATCATTTTTCGAAACACGATGCAGTGGTAAATCCTCAAAATTGATGGGCCAACCACCAAAGAGTTTACCCAAGAAGCTCCAGGGCAATCGATGAATTTCATCACCCTGATCCTGCGCGCAAGTGCCTCAGTTAGATATACCATCTATAGATACATTTTCCTTCAAACATGATATGTCATCTATAGTCTATTGCAGATGAAAGCTTATCTGTTTACTCTCATCATCTCTCATCAAACAGGACAAAAATACCACTGATTTTGGCACGCCAAACCATCTGCTGAGGAGAATTCAAGGCTTCCCATCCACGGTTTCAGGGCAGTTTCACATGGCAAAGATTGCGCCGGGCAGACGATGGTACCCGATGGCAGGATATCATATTCCCTCGTTTTCTCCAATTCACATGAAAGAAATCATGGAAAATATATCATGAACTGCAAAGCCAAAGAAAAGGTTGACCCTAACTACTTCTAACATAGCTATTGAACATGGCCAACTATAGTTGATTTACCCATTAATAGCATGGTGATTTTCCAGTTCGTTATGTTAAATAATTACCAGAGGGTATGTGAAACGATGTGAAGCCCGATACATATTTTTCCATGGGATCGTGCCAGTGCCCCAGTGCCCCATGCCTCTTCTTCACAACTCGCCGGGGTCATCGCACCTGAGAAAATGTGGGTCAGGATCGTCGGTGGCGAACCAAATATCATTGGCTCATGGAGGTGAAATTCCACATGCCCCATATAACTGTTGGTAAACAAACTCATACGTAGATGTTTGGAATAACTTAGGAGAACTCTACGTGTCTGCCCAAATTGCAGTGGATTCGGTTCATTTATGTTCATTTCAAGCTTCCGCAAAAGCAATGCATCCCTTTCCATCTTTATTTTGGAGAGTGACTCCACTTCCGGATTTTTTGAACCTGAGCAACAAACTCGTCCAACCCAACTTGACCCTGCGCCCAGGTCACACTCAAAAGTGATCATCGAACCAAACGGGCCCTTCCATAGCTCTTAACTTCCGTCAGCAGCATTACATTATCATTTAGCGCAATAAAATCCAAAACAAAACCCCAAAAAACCCAACACATGCCCCAAAAATGCGAAAACATTTGGCCCTCCATTTCATTTTCCCGTTCCCGTTCAGAAACCACCATATTTTCCGGTTCCAGGCACGCACCAGGATCCCTGTCGCCATAGCGATGACGCCCAAGGGCAAGGCTAAGACTAAGGAGGTGGTCAAGGGGAGCAAGGTGGAGGCCTTGCCATCATGGCCATGGCTGCCATCCCCCAGGTGGTTGGCATGGCATGGGTGGCATGGTTGGTGAATGGTTGGTGAATGGTTGGTGGATGGTTGGTGAATGGTTGGTGAATGGTTGTGATTAATAGCTGTTTTTTATGGCTAAAAAAAATGCAGAATCCTAAGGCAGTTGGGGAAACCCCCAGGTCATGGAGATCTATGATTTCCGTTCAAACTCATGACTGAGATTTTTCATATCCATCTGGATGGGCATTTTAAGCACACCAAAATCCCGTGGGAAATCTCAGAATTTTCCACTGTTTACCCTAGAAAACACCGTTAGCCCATTTTTGGACAGACCCAAATTGCATGGTTTGTATATATATATATATATATACACACATTTATCCCATCAAATTCCGATTACATCCCTATTAATATCCATTATTGAAGGTATCCACCATGTTTGCAAAGTAGCGTGCTGCCGAGACGCCAAGTAGGCACTGAGCCAATACTTCAGGGTCTTGCATTGTGCAGGAACATCCAAACCTGCGCCCGGCAGGTGAAAAAAAGTTGGGTGTGAGTCAAAACCCATGGAATTTGTTGGTTTTCATCTCAAATTTGCTGGTAGTTGTGGATGTTCATCCCCCAAATATGGTATGATAGGCCTTGACTTACTCTCAAGTGAGTTCATGGCTGGGAAACCAATGCAAGCAAACTTTGTTGTTCAAACATCAGCAGAGGTGGAAACAGAGAAATCCAACAACAAATGAAACAGATATGCCGAAGAGGATTTTATTGGGGAATGTGTGGGAACTATTTTCCATTTATGATTGGTGCTTTTGATTCATACCCCTGCCGCTCAAAGTGTACATCGTCATGCCTCCTCCATAAACATTCCAGCCATCCTCAGGCAGGTTGGGTCACCGGGTGGTTTCACTGTTTCACCTGCATCCAACATGGAAAAGTACTTTCCAGATTCACATCAAGACACCAGAAAATCATCGATCTGGAGTCTGAAAACAGGATATCCCCCCAATTCGGATTATAACATCTGTTTTCATATTCTTTTGTGGCTATTTGTGTGCACACCCAAGTTGGACTGTTATCCATACCCATCCCCATGATATCTTTTCAGATGTCACCTTATAACAAAACTCTCCCAGCTTGATGCTCATTTTGAATGGTGAAAACGGGTGAAAACCAGCTGCCAAGGATCTACTGCACACCAAGCTTGTGTGATGAGAGATAGTAGCAGTGAGGCCAAACAAAGCATCACTGGACACCGAAGTCGCCGCATCTGTTGAGGGCTGCAACAACTCCAACAGGCAGAAAAATGTATAGGCAAGCATAGGTATACATATATATATATATATATATCTACATAGATATGTAGTATATATATATACATACATAAACATCCCGCCGGGGGGAAAACCGCGCTAGCGGTTGTTCATTTTTTGCAATTCTATGTGGCTGGCGCTGTGGCCCCGTAGCAATTTTATGATCAGATAACTGTTCAAAAATCCCGGGGATTTTCAAAG
>Ga0126342_10001042_pt1:2500-36400 | contig 36400 bp, 33 predicted proteins | sample Cyp1metagenome_FD_92528 | JGI IMG/M metagenome (GOLD analysis project Ga0126342, IMG submission 92528) | Coral microbial communities from Lord Howe Island, Old Settlement Bay, Australia - Cyphastrea 1 metagenome | ecosystem: Host-associated > Invertebrates > Cnidaria > Coral ... | reverse complement strand
TATTGTATTGCTGTAGGATATCAAGTATATATACATATATGTATATATATATACATATGTATATATATATATATATGTATATATATATGTATATATGTATATATATATATATGTATATATATATATATAAATATGCACATGTATGTATATATATAGTATATAATATATGTATATATATGTTATATATATACATATTTGGTCATGATTTGCGCGGTGGCTACACCTAGCCCATCTCAGCCAGCCTTTACATCCTGACATTTTGCTGGTCGATATCCCCATTTCTCTGTTGCGGATGTTCCTTTTTCAGGTTGATATCCCAATTAGAAAAACACTTGAAGTCCCAATATTTCTGGTTAATATCCATTTCCAAAAAACTGAATTGAGATCCCAATTCAATCTGAACTATAATATATCTAACATCATGCATCTGTATACAGGGGATATACAGATACGTTATTACCATTTTATTCCCTATATTTTGCTGTTTTTCAGGCTGTCCATCTGCATGCTTTCCTGGGAGACCCTCTACACCGTCTCTGGTGGCGCTGCTGCGCCCTATGTCACCGGCCTGGCGGAGGCCCTGGTCAGGAGAGGCCATGAGGTCCACGTCTTCACCAGAGCCAGCCATGGCTTGAAAATCAACGTGGAGACGGTGAATGGAGTGGTGTACCATGAGGTGGGCACTTAAGAAGTGTATCAAATATATAAGTTATATAATATATATATATATATATATTATGAATGATACTGTGGATGGGAAGAAATCCTGCACCAGTTGGTAACTATTAGTAGCTATGAAACACTGCAAATAATGGGATTATGATGGGATAAACCATCTACCAACTGGTGGATGTATTGCACTTCTGAATCATACCCAGGCCAGCAATGAGCAATGAATACTACCTGTGGTCCCTGTGGGGTTTTTCGTAGGGCTTGTGTCGAGGTGCCTTACCTGCTGAGCATGGACTTTGTGGAGGAAACGGCAAACTTCTGCAAGGCGCTGGCAGATGCCATCACGCAGCGGGAGGCCGCCTTTGGGCACTTTGACGTAGCGCATGGTCATGAGTGGCGGCTTGACGACCACTGGAACGTGATCTCAATTTTTCTCGGCTGTTGAACTTACATGAGTCTACCAAATCCAAACGGGATCAGTGAGTGGAGCAACTGGAAGTGGAAGTAGCCCAATGTTTGTTTTCTCCGAATTAGCAGAATGAAACTGTGAGGGATCTCCATTGAGGCTGGTGGCGCGCGCTCGCAGCGGTTTGCGAAAGGATTTGCACTTTGTCCTCACGGCGCACTCCACCGAGGAAGGACGATCGGCTGGTGCAGAATTTGGTCAGCCACTCAATGCTGAACGTTTGAGAGCACACACCGCGACGCGATTTTAATAGTCGGCAATGATTGTTGCTGATTCATGTCACACTATGTCACCAATACTCACCAAGAATCTATGATTCTTCATTGGTGTTTCTTTGGCGTTTCCTGGGATTTTGGATGATTTTCGTCCCAACAGCCACAGCATTGGATACATTTACTAGTTTAGATCCATAAAATGGATCTATGTGGGGATTGTGGGGCCAAGGTGGACAGAGTAGTCAAGTTGTGGAGCTTGAAGGAGAGGCCTTCCGCTCCATCGATCAGCTTTTTGCGCCTTCGCAGACAGTCCGCAGGGATCTCAGTGTCTGCGAACGCTTGTCCAGTCATGTCCACTGGGCCCCGGCGTTTTCACCCACCAATTCAGATGCACATAGATGGACATAGATGGACATAGATGAACCATGAAATTGCGGATTTCCTGTTTTCGTTTTTTTTTGACACATCCAGATCAGCATTTCCCGCAGATTCACCAGCTTCTGGTGTTTTGAAGAGACACGTTCTTAGACAGATTTGGTCTCACCAAGGTGAGAGCATGTACAGTCAATATGGACTGGAGGGGAAAGACGTCTCCGTGATGCACAATGGCAGCTTTTCTGCAGAGGTGTTTCATTTTTTGAGGATTCAATTGGATGATTTGGATGATTCGATGGCCGTTCACCTTTGATCTGCAGGCCGCAGAGCCATGTTTTATGATTCACAGATATTCACAGACTGTTCTGCATTGAGTTTGTCAGCCAAGAAAAATCTGTGAGGCACCACTGCCCAAAAGAAGAGTTCCAAAGAGGCGCAGAAGGAAGCCAGAGAGACCTTGGGACTTCCTGAAAACTCACCGGCATCTTGGACTTGCATGATTGGTAGGCAATCCCTTTTGCAGGTCTGATGGTGCAGAGATAGTTGACCGTAGGCACATACAAGTTCTATGTATCTAATGAATCCCAGATATCTTTTTGATATTATTTGATTCCAGTTGGATCTATTTCGTAAAGATATACCGTATCTTTGATAATTTCTTGATCAACCCTTTGCCTCACTTTAGCGTTTGCAAGTCGATGCCTCTCCAAGGTGATCCTGTATACAGGTCGATTGTTGCCCCACAAAGGCGTTGACCTTCTGGTAGAGGTGGGAACCCACTGTTGAAACATGCTGAAACCCTACGAAACCTTGCAGGTGAAATGGCCCGGTTTAATTTGGTTTGAACAAGAAAACAGAAGCCAATAGCTCTGTCTGGCTATCATGATATTATATTGACTTGTGTCAAATCTATTCAAATCTATACTTACTATGTTCAAGCGTTTGGATGAGCAGTGAATTGACTTCTTTCGACCTTTTTTTTCAGCTGTCAGGCAATTCCTTTCGTCCTTCAGCACTGGCATGATGCACACTTTGTCATCGTAGGCGTGGTTGCACCATCCAAGCATCAGACAAGCTCAGAGAAGCCATGACAAAGCTCAAAAGTTTCAGTTCAAGACCTGGGATTTGATGGTGATTTAATGGTGGTTAATGGTGATTAATGGTGGTTAATGGTGCTTAATGGTGATGATTTCCATGAAATTCCCATGAAATTCCCAAAACCAGATTTCCATGACCAGATCCCATGGAAATTTCACCAGCCAGGCACTGGGCACCTCCGTGGTAGCCTGGAGCGGCGAATTGAAGAGCTGGGCATCGGAAAAGCTGTGACCTTCAAGGACGGGTCATGGATTGGCCGGGATCAGTGGCCATCTCCTTTTTAAATTTACGGATAACTACCCTCTGGTAATTTAACATAGCTATTGAAAATGACCATTTATAGTGGATTTTCCCATTGAAAATGGTGATTTTCCATAGCTATGTTAAATTACCAGAGGGTAGGCGCATTGTTTTTCAACGTTCGTAATGATAGCACACTTTGTGCCTTCCATTGCATTCGAATGAATGCCTTGGAAAGCCCAACCAGGTCTCCAAGTGCGAAGGAGAGGAGAAACGCAGATACCTGGAAGCTTGTGATGCCGCTGCTCGTTTGCATCATTATGTGTAATTCTGTGTTCTAAAAATACACAAAAATACCATGGAATACCAGATATGGGAATGGGTCACAACTGTGGTACACAAGTGAACATCCCCTTCGGATGAACGATTCTGGATTTTAGGATGTTGATCTGAAGTTGATCTGGTCTTTGTTTGTTGCTTTTTGGAATCTTGACCAACATCCCAATATCATCCAGCATCCTATCCGCATCCTGCTCAGCATCCATCGCTGAAGAGCATGCTGCTGCTCTCGAGAAGAAAATCCAACAACAAGACTAACCTCACTGGATTGTTTTCACGGATAAACATTCCTTGGAAACCATGGTCTTTCAATGGTTTTGCATCGTTTGTACCCTGAAAGATGGGGAGTTTCTTACTTGTAGTCCTAACCCAATGCTGGGATAGCCACAGAACCACCAACAAAAATTGAAATTGGTTGTTTCACAGTTTCACAGTTTCACACATCTCCTCAAGGTTGCAGTGCCATCACGTTCGGATTTCTACGGCGTGGATGTGATTGAAAGCTGGGCCGCAGCGAGGTGGAGCTGAAATGCATCTTCCATCGACAAAATGACGATGAACAACTGGATTTTGGGGCACTATATTTTCAATTGTTTTCAGACAAAGCCATCGTATGTTTCCAGACATTTTGTCATGTTCAGACTATATTCCAATTTCAGAACAAACCTCTGATAGCATTGAACCTTCACTTTGAGAGGCCTGTCATCGGCATTGCTTCGGGTGAGCTACGCCACTTGATCAAACCGGATTGCACAGGCTACACAGCGGACCAGGAGATGATGGGGAATTCTCCAACTTTTTGATGGGAACACGTTTTCTAGATCTGCTGCAAGGTACGCGATCAAATTTCCTCATGGTATTTATGGTCGAGCCATGAAAAAAGTAGGGCCAAGTAGGGATACAAGCAAAAAAACATCTGAAGTTGCAGTACAACCCCAGCAAACAACCATCATCAGCGATATTGACTGCTCACTTGTCATACTGGACAGGAGTCTGGAAGCTTGGCTTGGGGCTTGTGCAAAATCTGTGAGAACCGGGAACACGCTTGCTGCCTGGCAACCAATCGCTTCGATATGTTTTACTAGTTTTTGTTATCATTGTATGTGGATAGTCATCAGTGCATCCTTCATTGCTCAGGCTGGATGGGTCAACAAGGTTGGGAACAAGTTCAACAGAGCTTTCTTTGGGACAACATTGCAAAACGAACAGAGGAGTTCTACATCAACATGCTGGGCTTGCAGGAGCCTTAAGTTGAAGTCCTGGTATTGTTTTTGCCTTTGAATGGGTCTTATACTCACATGCACCCAGACAACTGATAGACAACACACACACACACAAACTATCTAAAAAACTCATCATCTATCAATATCTATCAGTATATGGAATGCATGATGCAAATGACCGAAACCTACGCAAACCAATGACCATTCAATGCGAGTCATTGCAGGAGGCTCCTCGGGCTCTCGTTCGCCGTCGTCCACTGGCAGCTGCGCTGGGTGCTGATGCTGTCTGGCTGCTGAGGCTATGTCGCCCCTCGGAATTTCACATGGACATACGGGGGTTTCCATACATGGCGGTACCCCAAAATGGTTTGTTTATAATGTTTATAAAGGAAAACCCTGTTAAAATGGATGATTTGGGGATACCCCTATTTCAGGAAACCTCCATGTGGGACATTCACTGAGACCACGAGCATCTACAAGTTTTCTACAAGTGGCAGTTTCACATTGCACGAGTGTGACTCACAGTGTGACCATGTTCGTGGCAGTTCTGACATGATATGCATGATCATGGCTATGCAGACCCAAGGCCTTTTGTCCTTTGCCTTTGGCGGTGATGCAACGCTGAGCTGCTTGGGCAGTGACTTTGGTTGGCAGGGTGTCTTGGCAGCGTCAAAGCGACGGCAGCCATGGGTATTGTTTTGCTCAATGTAGCCTATCACAAGCATGTCATCTGGCGTATGACTATGGACTATGGTCGCATCCTTCCAGAACTAAGGAAGAGTAGACTACCCGAGAAAAGGGAATGATTTCAGCGACAAACTTGCACGAATACCTCTTGAACTGGCGGAGGCCTGTTGCACAGGGTGAGCTACAGTTCAAAGATGGCCAAAACTCTACAGATGTGGGCTACTTGTATTATATACTTGCACCATTCAGCTACATTGAATGCCAAACTTTCAGGACAAGACCGGCAAGCACAAGCTGTTGGTCATGTTTCAAATGTGCCTCATTCGGACAGAGCGCTGCCTTCAATGGCTTGTGGATCCTGCACCAGAGATTCTGCTGAAGGACAGAGCTTTGTAAGAAGAGGGGCTGAATTACAGAGAGTTTCCGCTTGGAATTGCTGTAGTTTATCTTTATAGAAGATAATAACGGCATGTACATGTAATTACATCAATTCATCATGCGAGGGCCAAGAACAATGATTGGATTTTGGACATTGCGTTTTTTTCCCCTCTTTTTGACAGTTAAAATCATCCTGCAGGATGAGAAGAAACAGCTCTTGATCCTCAGTCGTGGCTGTAGCGTCTTTGCTTTTAACTTCAGCGCGGGGAAGGTGTCCAACCTCAGCCTCAACATTCCTCGGTTGAAAGGCCAGCTGTAACCAGTGGTGCGTTGAGCATTCGACTGTTCGGCTGGCTCGCAAATGGCTCAAAGGTGCCTCAAGGAAAAGGAAACTTGCAGACTCAGACTCAAACCCTTGAAGCAAAAGTCAACATTGAAACAGTTGGAGCATGGAGCAGATTGACCCCGGCCGGCTTGCAGGGGTCACCCGTAACTTCAAGTGTGCCAGAGTCCAAGTTCTTAGGAAGTGTGCGCCGTTCGCTCTACATGAATTGGACTTTTGGACACTATGTGCACCGGTCTGGTTTCTAGTTGAAACATGTTGAAACTTGAAACTGAAAGTTAATAGGATGCCACATAGCATAGCCAGACTCAGGTCTTGAACACGCAGGACCAGCGCTTTGGAGGTGCTGCTTCAGACCCTGCACCCGTGGTGCCTCTGACAGATGGTGAGATGAAACTTGTGTTGCTGGCGCCTCGTCAGATCTCTTTGGGTAACGTCAGAACCTGTGTCGTTCCATGTTTTCCCATATTCTGGTGGTATACCTCGAGCTATAGGCTATAGCTATACAGCTACTATACCGGCTTGGTGAACGCCAGGGTACCAGGGTAGCAGGGCTGTGACCGGTACCATCCTGTACCCATATTTTTGGTACATACAGAGAGAGTCAGACAGCATTCATCCGCAGTCCTTGGCTGTGACGAGGCACAGAGTGCAATGGTGCTGGCTCCAGCAGAAGTGGATGATGCAGTGTGCAAGGCAGTGATTTGACCATGCCACCTATTGATATCTATTGATTGTTCAACTGTTAATCAAAGATCAATGAAGGAAACATAGGAAACGCAATTCTGATGCAAAGGAAGGATTCTTCGAAAAAGAGATTGGTGGTTGCTGCTTGCCCTCATCCTTTTTGATGGTCTGCATCAGGACAAAGTTCTTCAACTGCGTTCTGCAGATGAGTTCATTGATCTTGTGCAAAACGACTCTTGGCTGCAAAGGTCCAGAAGCTAGTCATCTCTGGTACCAACAATCCCAGAATCCGAGATAATCTCAGATCTAAAAGAGCTCTGGGTGAAAATAGAGGAATCAGGGGTCTGGCTTCACGACTCATATTCGGTAGAGTTGTTCGCGCTGCTACCTTCGTTTGTTTGCTCCAGGATACAGGAGTCAGCCCTATCGTGTCTTGCCAGATGCCGACCTTAGTGACTTGACTGCATGTGGCAAGGGAGTAACAAACATTGGCAGAGTTATGGCAGTCAGACATTGTGAACCGATGTGGAGGACCAGATGGCAGCTGAAGCCAAAGATGCTGGCAAAGACGCCACCAAAGCTGACGCTACGGAAGCTGACACTGGGACAGCTGATACCGCCAAAGCTGACACCACCAAAGCTGAAGGTGCCAAGGCTGAGGCTGTGAAAGTTGATGCTCCCAAAGCTGATGCCGCCAAAGCTGACGAAACGAAAGCTGACACTGCAAAAACTGATGCTGCGAAAGGTAGGCACATCGCTTGTGCTTCTGGTCTTTCTGCGATTATGTCTCGGGCTACGAGGTCTGACACTGCCAAAGCTGAAGCTGCAAAAGCTGAGGCTGAGAAAAGTGATGCTGCCAAAGCTGAGGCTGAGAAAAGTGATGCTGCCAAAGCTGACACTGCCAAAGCTGAGGCTGAGAAAAGTGATTCTGCCAGAGCTGAGGCTGCGAAAGCTGAGGCTGCCAAAGCTGAGGCTGAGAAAAGTGATGTCGCCAAAGCTGAGGCTGCAAAAGCTGAAGCTGCCAAAGCCGAGGCTGAGAAAAGTGATGCTGCCAACGCTGACGCTGCCAAAGCTGAAGCTTCCAAAGCTGAGGCTGAGAAAAGTGATGTTGCCAAAGCTGAAGCTTCCAAAGCTGAGGCTGAGAAAAGTGATGTTGCCAAAGCTGAGGCTGCCAAAGCTGAGGCTGAGAAAAGTGATACTGCCAAAGCTGACGCTGCCAAAGCTGAGGCTGAGAAAAGTGATGTTGCCAAAGCTGAGGCTGCAAAAGCTGACGCTGACACCACCAAAGCTGAAGCTGCCAAGGCTGAGGCTGTGAAAGTTGATGCTGCCGAAGCGAATGCTGACGAAACGAACGCAACAACCGATGCTGCGAAAGGTCGGCACATCGCTTGTGCTTCTGGTTTTTCTGCGATTATGTCTCGGGCTAGGAAAGCTGACGCTGCGAATGCTCAGGCTTCGAAACTTGAGGTTGCCAGGATTGAAAAGAACGTGATGGCTAAGGCAGTGAGGGAAGATACGGCAGCCGATGCGAAGACTCCACGGACTCCAAAGACTCCAAGGACTCCAGCTGAGGACTCCAGAAAGGCCACCCCGGCTGAGGGTGAAGCGAATGCTGAGCAAAGCAACAAGGACCTGCTGGGCTTTGCCTGGATTTACATGGCTCGCCAGTTGCCACATGTTGCCACTGTTTGGCACTCGTCAAACATAGCAAAAGCGTGCAAGGCAGTAATGACAAAAAATGTGGCATGCAAGCTAGTGGGATGGTTTTAAGACTTGAGTGGTTTGGTTCACCATGATTGTACGTAGTACATTGTAGCCAGCCTCATGGCCTTATGGTCATCATAGTCGATTCCTCCTTATCCTGGTCAATCTGGTCCTCACCCTTGTCCATCCGGCAGTGTTTGTGTGAACCATAGGACGCAGCTACCGCGGCTGCGTCGAAGCCAAGTGATGCCGAAGAGGACAGGTTTTTGTCTCCCTTGACCCTTCTCATTTGTCGACCTATGATCAGGTTGAACCATTTTCTGACTAGTTTGTAAAGATCCTTTGTGGTGAATTTTTGAGACTATAATTAATCTCTGACTACAAAGGCACATCTACTGATGACAAGTTTGACACTGGAAATTTACCAAATAATTCTTTCCAGAGATTTGGAATTGAGCCTACAGCAGAAGTTCATTCAATGTTTGAATGAACTCCAGCTCCAATTTGCTGCTTGCACATAACATTTCTTGTTGAATAGCCACGCAAATGCAACACAGGTGCGACTTTTAATGTGCTCCCAAATGGCCATTTCAGGGGAAGATTATGGTACCAGTACCTGGTTTTCAGACGAACCCACTTATAGTCACCAGGACATGTGACCACAGTGCAGGTGAAATTGGCATTCATTTCTTTCTCACTGTTTTCAGGCAAGCATGAATTCAGTACATTTTGCTGATGAAGTCCATTGGACGATATAGTCTAAACTGATCTTGAGAAGAGCCTGTTTCTCGCAGGAAGAAACCCGAAGGGATCAAGCAACCAAAGCCTGGCTCCACAAGTTCTGGTAGAAGCAGAAGAGGGGAGATGGTTCAAACATGTTCAAACGATGTAGGTCGACAGCGCGAAGTGCTTCAGATCGCAGGGTACAAATCCCTGTGGTGCGTCGAGCTCACGGAGGGGAAGGAATCGACTATCCGCCAGAGCTGACAAGAAAGGTGAGCGAGTTGGGACTCTGAATCTCATTTAATCTCATTTAACTATTGAGCTGCATGATGCTGCATGAGATGTTCAAGATTGTTCAAGCAGTTCAAGAGACCATCAGAGAAATATCAGAGATGTCTTCAATGATGTTTGCAACATTTCCGGATATTTCAGGATAATTTCAGGATAACTTCAGATTATGACAGGGATGATCACATGATCCCTCATTTCCTGTTGGGATCTCTTCATCTCATACCTTGGCACTTGGCACATGACCCGGCCCAGGTCTGACTCGGGGCCGTGCAGCGGTTGAACCGTCCACGCTGCGATATGGGCAGAACCCGCTGAAAAGCAGGCTGCACATGTTGAATGTTTTCCTCTGCGATGTTTGAGACAGTGGCAGGGATTTTGGTTGTTGGATGTTGTTGGCAAAGCCCAGAGGTTTCAGAGAATGATGTGATTTCATCACAGCATTCAGGACAAGACCGCCAAGAAAACCCCGAGACTAAGTACAAACCGCACGTTCAACTGGAAACCAGGAGACAAAGTATCAAACTTAAAACTTATCGATATATATAGTCTAAATGGGCTGAACGACATCTTCATTTTGCCTTCTGACCTGTTCCACCCAGCATGGGTGTAGCTTCTTTATCAATGAACGATGCTCATTGAATCCCAATCCTATGGACAACATACAGAAAGTGGTATTTATACCAATGCCGCTTTCTGATCTGCTGCGAGTAGGGTTCTAAGATGTTCTGAGGTAGTGTTCATCCACTCTTGGGATATCAGCCAAACAGCTGCATTCAGTGGTGCGAGCTGAAAGCAAGGTTGACTCTCAAGCATGCTCAGACAAGAATTTCGACTAAATTTCTAGATTGTCGGAGTTTCAGCAGAAGCAGAAAAGATCTCGGGAGGAGTCGTGAGGTTTACAGTAGATTGCAGCAGCAACTTGGTAGGAAAGTCATGCTTGGAAATGCTGTACTGCTGCGTACTGATGCGTACTGTAACTGTATGTCATGCCATTCCCCTTACTGCAAAGTCAAACCTTGGGTTGCCGGCCTATCCATATCCTCTGGTACTAGATTGATCTAGATTGCTGTTTTGCAGCAGTTGGATCAAGAAGCAGAACATGATTTGCCGAGTCTGTAGAGACTGCAGAGCTCAATGTTGACGAAGTTCTGGTCATTTTCCGACCATGCTTCCACATCAAACATCGTAACCTTCTTGCGTTTATTTCCGCCTGATAAAGACGGATGTTTTGAAGCATAAAGCTGCACATTGAACTGCGACAGCAAGTGGCTATGGTTCCACACTTCAAGTTGCGTTGCTTCAACTGTGAAGATTCTCATCCACCCTGAAGATTATCAGTTTTTTTGAAATTGAGAAAGGAAAAAAGAGAAAAATAATGCACAACCATCCATAGTTGGTACTTTCAAGTTGCAACTCACATAAACCAACTTGCCTGTGCCATGCTGGTGGCTGTGCAGGACGGAGAAACACCCATTGATCTGTAGACTTTGAATGCCATGAAGAAATATACACATAGTATATATTTGTAAATATGTAGTAATGGCAATGCCGGATGAATCAACCATGGTCTATTTATTGTAGGGGTACCTTCCAAATGATCCAAATGTTGACAATCTGATACTCAATTGGTACCACCAATGAAACAGCTTAGGCAGCCTAGGGCTTTCTTAATCCAGGGTGGGCCGTGCGCGAGGTCCCGGCCTGCGTGGCAAGGCCATGTCCAGGAGCCGGCGGTGCCTCACCTGCGCCCCGCGAGCCGTACCGTCCCAAAGCGAGGCCAAGGAACAGCTGAAGGAAAGATGACCTGCAGCTGAGAAATAATAAAACTGGTTGAAATTCAAACCATTTTTTAACCTTTGGATTTTGGATGATCTTGGTGTACTCAGAATTAAGTCTACTGGCCAAATCAAGTGTCCATCACTGCTGCAGGGCGGCTGTTGTCGGTCTGGCAGCTGCAGCATCTTCTTTGCGACGCCCAAAGAGGTCAGTCTTGTGGGCTGTAGATGGTGTTTTTGACGCTGCTACAACATCTTTTTCAGGAAGTCGCAGGGGAATTCTTGCTTGAGAACACTTGGGGTTGTTGCAAGCAGTGTTCCTATTGCACTGTTGGTAGGTGTGCAAGACGCGTTCTTCAACCATTTGCTATTGAGCCGATCAACCCGTTTATGTCGGAGATGCAGGCTTGGCTCTGGTTCCATAGAGTGCACGTTTTTTCTTTGACCACACCATAGATCAACCTTACTGTAAAAAATGTCAAACATGCCAGCAAAGGACTGCAGATTCAACATCCATTGCTAGGCCAACGTCAAGTTCTTAACAGGAGAGGGACTTGGTTTGCTGGATGTCCCTTGGCAGCAACATCTCATCGCCATTTCTTGCTAGATCCTTTGTGGACTCCAATTGGACATACAAATCCAAGAGGCTGATGACAGGATTGAACTAAGGGTAAGGCATGAGTATTACCATAGCTTTAGGATGCTTTGGGATCTAAATAGTCTTGCTTGTAAGGCTGAAAGTGCTGGGAAAGAGCTTTCGGCCTGCGGGAGTCCCAGTTAGAATTTCCGCTGCCCGTGCGCCTGATGGCCAGACTACAGTCCACAGCAGATTTCAATGACTTTCAACATGACTTTGATCTTCAAGCATCAAAGAAGCATCACAGCAACATACAGTGACATACAGAGTGTTTCCATGTCTTTCCAACATCTGGGACCATACCGTGTTGCATTCTGATCATTGACTCAGGTCTAGAGACTTCCGGCATGGATCCCAGCGAGGCCCTTGTCCTTGTCATATCTTGTCCAAGTTCCCATTGAAGACGGGTGAAAGTCTGGCTTCGTCGGCTTCGTCGCAGGAAAATCGCCAGAAATGGCGGGAGTTCTGCTATGGCTTTGAAAACTTGAAAGAGTGGGCGACACAGGTTTTCTACGGGTTTTCTACAGGCTTTCTATGCTTTTGCGCCATTCGGAAGCTTCAACAGATTCCTCAGCTTGCGTTCCGAGTTGGGTCTGTAAATCCTGACCTTCACAGGTACTGCTCCGCAGTTCTAATGGAGGAGGAAGCACTGAAGTTCACTACTGATGATGGCAGGTGCCCGCTGCAGCTTGCTGTCAATCTATATTGACCTGGTGAATTTACTTTGTTTGAGCAGCCAATAACCCAATAAGCTTAGGCAATTAATGGCTATTGCATGTCCATTTTCAGTGGTGCTTGTCATGAGAGGTCTTTGCCCCAAGTCCTGCTGGATGGCGGTGTGCCAAACTCAAGCAGAACGCAGTATTTGTGAGTGCTTGTACATGTTTGCACCATTTTGCACCACTATTGTTTTCGGACACCGGTTCACCATGGTTCACCCACCATCTTACAGGTTTCCTATGGTTTCCTGACTTCAACTGGCCATCAATCAAGTTGCTGTGTGTCAATTTGTTTGTTTTTGTCTTGAATGGTATTAGTTTTCTGAGTCATTATTCCAGTCTCTTGAAATGCAAATATCTGGCTGATTGGGCCTTCAGGTGATGTCTGCCGCCTTGCTGTCCTGTTTTTGTTTAGCTGAAGGCACTCCCGAGCATTTCCCATGTTTCACATCATGTGGGAGTGCTTAGAAAGCAGAAGAGTAGCCTGCGCAAAAAAAATGCCAGATGCGAGTGGATCAGGGCTTTGTGCCGTTCTTGATCCCAGTCATTCTCGAATTCTTCAGCCCAGTGCAATTAGTGCATTTGGTGACGGATTGCAACAGGCAAGATGGAGAAGTCCAAAGACAAGATTTCTCTTTCCTCAATTTTCCCCGATCTGACCGTAGTCGGAATGCCATGTTCTAGAAAGGCACGACAGCGGGTGAATCTGCGCACCTGGCAATGCTTGCTGAGGTTGAATAGCTTTGGCGAAAAGGGCACAGAAGGAATGGTGGCACACCAAGTTTTTGGTGCTACAAAAGCCAGCGTTTCAGCATTTCTTTTGACATCTCTTCGAGTAATTCGTATCCAATAGGTGTTGTTGAGCAGAAATCAGGTGATGCTGGAGGAACGTTGCCAGGCGGCTGAGTGTGTTCATGCAATAATAAGTGGTACTTCTGGCATCCAAGATCATCCAAGTGTACTGAGTACTACAATAAACTAATATATATAAACATCAACTATGATGAACAAATCCATATCAGCTAAGGCTGTAGAGTTGGTACATGTCTGTTTCCATGGCAAGTTGACCTGCTCACACGCAGCTCCCAATGGATCCCAACCGATTCCACATTGTACTGATGTCATCTGATGTCTAAGACCCAACGTCAGGACTTCTACGAGTCCGGGGTGAGACTTGCAAAGTGGCGGACGCAAGTTGAGGCCTGATGATGTTAGAGAATGCTGCACCCAAACTCAAGACATCTCAAGACAAGCTCCTTTCCATGTTTAGTGGCGTTCTCCATCGAGAGTGGCTTTGAACAAAAGCTTGACACTGAAGACTTGGTATCACTGGAGCACCTGGCGTTTTGAAACAAATCCGCGGAGCTTGCTGCCAGTGCAACCTCGAAATGCCGACGGATGTCAGCGTGTGGGAGAACACAGACTGCCTTGCAAGGGCTGCTCGCATTTGTCAGGCCAACGGGAGGAGTAGGAGGAGCGTCAAATGTAGATGATGATTGTGAGCTGGCTGTAGAAGAAACTGCATTTCAGGGCAGTGATGATGTGCAGCAACACCATCTTCCTTTTCACTTGTTTCTCTCGCATGAACTTCCAATGAAGCTCTTCAGTTGCATTTTAGAATGCGTACGTTTGGAATCCTTAGGAGTACTTGACGATTGGCATGATTGGCATGGCATTTGCATGATTCATGATGTACCAGGAAAATGCAGGTGTCTGTGTCTGCGTAGTCATACGTTTTTGTTTTTCTGAACATACTGACTGGTAGGGTACCCCCAAATCCCGTGGTTGATCATCATTTTCCTATTGGAATGAAGAATGGCAATGGCAACTTTTGGTATCGCCATTTTCGGACAAACGCATGCAAGTGTTGAAAGAGCACAGCATTGATGTGGACATGGGTCAACACACATGTCAGAAGCCATGCAATGTTTTTCCAATATTGGATATATATATATATATATCATGATAGATATCATGATACATGATGACACATGAATTTCCCACAAGATACATGATATATCATGATATATCATAATAGCTGATAACTGGTACATCAAGTACTGATATCAGGGGCTGCGGAGGCCAATGGCCTGGCTTTCATCGCTGAGATCCAGACCTCCCAGAACACCGGGTGCCCCGTGTGTGTTCAAAACAGATGAGTTTGGATGAAAAGAATGGATGAATTATGATGGTTTATAAATGTTTATAATCCCCAAATCTGATGGATTCTAATTCTGATGGTTAATTATAATTATGATGGTTTATAATCCCCAAATCTGATGGATTCTGATGGTTTATAATGAATCTCCCTATTCGAATTGCCATAAATTGGGGGTACACCATTTCCAGACAAACCCAGATCGATTTTGGATGGTCAAACTTGGCCACTGCGGATGTTTTTTATTTTACTTTTTCTGAATGAACAAAAGGAGTGTACCAGTATATAAACCTCTTAGCTGAGCATTTCGTCTTAGATGGATCCTGGGTTGAGTGCTGTTCAGGAGCCACTCAATAGAGAGGACCGCTTATGTTTGTGAGAAGGCGGGTGCTCGCCTTGCCTGTCAAAGTGTGAGGTTTTGTGCAGCGCCACTCCCGCAAGATTGATTTTTCCGATGTGATGACAGCTCTAAAATTGGGGCAAGACTGGACCCACAGTCTAGGTTATTGTATGTGTGAAGTGTAAACTCATCCAGTTTTTGGGGTCCGGGTGTTGATCCACAAACACTTCTGGAAATGCTTTGCTGCAAGAATCCAGATTGATCACTTCGCCTTGCGATCAGACACTTTTCGTCTCAAACTGTCAGAACCTATTGTGCCCAAGCCTGACTGTAGGCAGGTCCGAGGCCCAAGATTAAACACCAATATCCACCCCATTCCCTTGAAACATAATTGAGATTGAGAAACGCTGGCAGGCAGACTGACATATCATGGAGTGTCGCAGGTTGCAGTTGTTGTCAAGCACCTTGAACTTAGAGGGCAAAAACAAACTCCTTTTGTGTTTCCCTTGGACGGTCCCAACCGGAAAAGGTCACATCACGTCAGTTCCTCAAGTAGGTTTCTTTAAATACATCATTCTACAATTATTCTACATAGATTGATGCATTCATTTTCTCGTTTTTCATATTAATTTGTCACTTCTATGCCATGGCTGTGCGACTTCCAGCACTTCGCGCCCTCCAAAGATGGGGATGCCCCGTGCCATCGTTGCGGCCACGGCTTGCGCTCAGTGCGCGGTGGATGGCGCAGGTGCCGGCGCCACCTGGACCTTTGACGCCGCCGCGAACGGAGGAAGAGATGCGCCGATTTATCGCGGAATATGACGCTTTGACAGACTTTGACATGCAAGTGAATCTCTTTGTGAATCTGTAAAGACGCGGATTGACAATCTTTGTGAAATCATTGTGTATGATATTCTGTTTTCCAAGGTTTGCCGCAATTGTTATTTCTTGTTTAGAAGAATCTGGAATTGTGGTGTCTCACTGGCCCAAGGACCGCAAAATTGCTGCTGAAGAAGCCCAGGAATCAACGGCGTGGAAGACCTTCAACTCCAACGTCGGTGCCTGGCTTGGGGCAGTTGTTGCTGGTGGCATCCTCTGGCTGTTGCTGGGCACCGTACTGGGAAGCTGCGAGAAGCCTTGCTCACAGATGCAACAGTGTGAGTCTTCAGCAGTTGCGGTTAGTTTATGTATGTTTATGTTAGTTTTGCAAGATTGTTACATTACATCATATTACATAATTCTTTGCTCTACAGATTTAGGCTCTTTCCATTCAACCATGGACTCAGGTTTTACTGTGTCGACGACGTCAGCAGCACTTTGAGCGATGTTTGGGCATACTTCCTCAGCTGCTTGGAGCAAATCACTTCTTTGGCATCTAGACGACCAAACAAACAAAAAATAAGAGTCAATTGTATGATTGTATTTTTCCCCCTTTTATTCACTTGACATATCACTCAAGCCACAGTAATTAGGTAACATCCCGCATGGATGGAGCAAACAGGGTCAGGATGATAGAAGCCAACTCTGGCGATGTGGCGATGTATGGTAAGAAAGCTGGAACATGCCGGAACCACGTTTCCAGAGCACGGTCCTCAGAGTCCTGGTTCAAAGCTGGACCAAGGAAAGCTTTCAGAAGAGTCTCAACGCCATGTGCTCCTGCAAGCGGCCAAGTGGAGAGTCTTGCCGAAAGACATGGACAAGGACCCGAATGCCATGACATGCTTTTACGCTGTTTGGGGCGTTGGCAATTTCTTGGAAGAAGTGAAGCCAAATCTTCGAGGTCTTTCCAGATGGTTTTGTCCTGGTTTGCCTGAAAATAGGGTACCCACATGTACCCACCAATTCCAATGGATTATGATCAATCATACCGTATTAAGATTGCCATTTGGATGTTACACCCAATTCTTTCAGACCAAAGCAGATATTTATGAAACATCCTGAAAGCCTACCAATACCCCGTTTATTGTGTTGGAGATTTTTTTTGTATCAGAAAGGTTCAAACACATTTGAAACCGATCATTGTTTGATCACTGCGACGTTGCATTTATTATTCGTATTTGGCGAATCATTCGGATCAGAAATACCGAGATACCCCTAGCTGGTGATACATCGAGTATTTATAACTTAACTAATACATAATATCTATATACACATTAAATACACACTCTCTCTCTATATATATATATTATATACGTATATTACAATGATATATACACATATTATCGATACTTATAACTTATAACTATCATTAACTATCCATACGACGAACCTGATGTTTCCAGAGGACGATCCCTATCTGGTGATGGAACCCCTGGATGGCCTGCGTTTCTTCACCCCGGTGGGCCTAGCACCCGGCCTGGACCCACTGGGGGAGGGCGTCCCGGCCTTCTTCGATCTGGGCTTTGGCTTTGTGGAGGTTGGACCGACCCACAAAATCCCACAAAGAGCTGATTTTATGTTTTTTTTTGCAAACTTTGTTATTCCATGTTATTCCCCACCTGTCAGGCGAGGCTTGTTAGATTTTATTGTCAGCTGGCCCGCCTCCGCCTCCTCCTCCTCCTCCGCCGGACCCGCCGGACCTGAACAGCAACCTCTGGATCAAAGTGACCCCCGCCGGACCTCAACTGCAAGCTCGAGATCGCAGTGTCTGCCTGTCTGCCTGTCTGCCTGCAAGCCAGCCAGCCAGCCTGCCTGCTTGCTTGCTTGCGTGCTTGCGTTCTGACGCGCTTGCTTGCATGCTTGCTTGCTTTCTTTTCTTTCTTTTGCTTTTAACTATCTTGCTTTTGCTTTAGCTTTTGTCTTTTTTTGCTGTTGCTTTCTTCGTGTGCTCGTGGCTGCCAGCCCATTGGTGCGGAAGTTGTGGGGTCACCTGCTGGTTGCCAGTGGCACCATCAAGACCAGAAAGAGTCAAAGCGGCAAGGATGTGTATCGAACCCTTGGTGGTAGATCTGTAGGGGATTGCATCTCATACCTGATGCATGAATTTCGGGCAACGAGGAGGCTGAGCCAAAAAGCCTTCTCAAGTGTGCTGCATTTCTGGCAGAGCTGCTTTAAAAATATCAAGCGTTCTGTTTTCTCGATTAGTTTGGTTGCCTGACTGACGTTTAAGTGTGTGTGTGGGCCCCGGGGTTGTTGAAAATTGGATGAAATCACGCATTAGTTCATACAGTTAAATGTGCGCGACAACTGCGCAAAGAGGTTTGGTAAAGATGGCCGTGCAAACCTTGGATTCGCCACTCATGCCACAGAACCACATGTTGACATTGAAGCATTAAGGGTGGCGCTTTTGAATTAAGGTATTGCTCGAGCATTTTGGTGGCGTGTGCGTTGCGCTGTCCGCTTCTGTTGACAGATCTGCCGGGTTACGCCAGAGAAAATGTCAGTATAGATGCTACAAAGGATGCCAGATAGGATGCCAGAAAAGATGCCAGATAGAATGCAAGAATAGAATGTCAGATAGAATGCCAGAATAGAATGCCAGAAGATTATACCACACAGTATATATTTCCAGATGATATGTCAGAAACTATGATGCAACTAAGATTCATTAAGCGTTCATATATTTTGCAAGGGGTTTTGTAATTTGAATTAAATTTGAAACATTCCTACTTCTTGGGAAGTCATGACCAGCTTCAGTGATTCACGGAGATATTTGTGGCATATGCACTACCAATCAGAACAGCATTACAAATAGGAATGGAGATTTGATATCCACTGCTTTCTTTTTTTTCCCCTGCGGATGATGCAAGCCTCTCAGGTGGGGCCTGTGGTGCCTGGGAGTCATGATAGTGATACCCTCCTGCATCACCTCAGCACCAGAGACTCCAGCCAGCAGATCGCCCATTTCGGCCTTTTGGGTGTTTCAATTGGAGGCACCAAAGAGGAGCCAACGGGGGAAGAAGGATGTAGTAAAAAGGATTCAGCTAGCCTTTTTTGAAAGTCAGTTGTAACATTTTGGATGCATCGTATGACACACGCGTTATCCCATAAATAAATATATATATATATATATGCATGCATACATGCATACATATTGATCATATATTGTCCCAAAGTTGCCTCATCTCCATCCTCATTTCCAATCAACCAGGTAACCATAGGTCACCGCAAGTCACCATAGGTCACCATAAGTCACCCATTCACGTCATTGTGTTTTCACCTTTTGGATTCATGTTATCTATTGCCATCCCATCCAGCTACAAGGTGGTCCTTCCAGCTATGTCTGTTGGTTTATCCCCCCCATGAACTGTAGATAATTAATGATAGTTGTAAATTATACATGTATTTTCCGTATCAACATTTATTAGTAATTTTATTTATACTAATATATTTATATCTTCCATGACTATCCATAAATCTGATTGGATGTTAGTTCTTCGTCATGTTTACCTTTGAAACTCGCAGGAGTTGCTGGATCAGCTGCGGCGCCTGGGACCTCACGTGCAGTACCTGGCGCTGGATGCGGGCCGCGTGGAGCGCGCGGAGCGCGCGGAGCCCGCGGAGCTCGTGGCCTCGCTGCGGGAGCTGATCGGCGAAAGCCTGGCGATGCCCAAGATGCCGCGCATCTTTCTAAGGCGTAAGAATTAGTAAGGGGGAAACAAATCTGGTAAATCATGGTAAATCTGGTATCTGGGGATATTATGAAATAAAACAGATATTTGATGCAGTTTGATGCAATTGATATGAATTTATGACCTAGAACAGGGACAGGCTAGGTTTCATGTCTCGAGTTTCATCATTTCACTTTCCAACTTAGGAGATAGTTTCAGTTGACTAGCATTCTGCAGCCTTCTTTTGAATATGGGTTGGAGCCACCAGAATTGGAGAGCATGGACTCTGCCAGTCCAGTGTTGATTTATGTCAATTTGCTGGGCACTCTGCAGGCTGCCTCCTAGTTGGCCAAATGCTTCAGCCAGTCATGAGGACTCGTCCTTAGCTTGAATGAACCAAAGAAAATCTTGCACAAAGACAACATATAGTCAATCAGGTTCACTGCATGCCCCAGTTGGACTTTCATAAGGACTGCAATGAGCATTACTAAGTTACTCAGTAATTCCAGACATTTGATGAAGGAGTTTGTCTCACAACTGCCACAGCGACTCAGCTGCCTTCGTGTCCACAGGCGCGGCGCCTTGCGGTTGGCAACATCGCTGAAGAGCTCCGGCGAGTCGAAGCAGCAGGGCTCATCATCTGTCCGGGGCCTATTCCGGGTTCAAGGCAGTATGTGTCAACAATGTGTCCTTGTCAGGAACAGTGCCACGATGTGCCACTACTTGTGATCACCGTCCAAGCCAGTGGGCCACATCGGCTCAATCTTTTGGCGTTTCAGCCGTGTCAGCCATGTTATCTGCGCTTCCGCGGCTGCCGTGCTGCACAGCAGCACTACCTGCCCTCAAACCATCTCCTGTCAGGCCAACGTCTCAGACAAAGGCAAACATGACCACCATGAAACTCAACAAAGTTGCGATATCCCAGAACTTCAGCCTTCAGCCAAACAGTATGTAGATGACTGGAGAGACATATGAGACATATCATTCCAACATTATTGCGACTATGACATTCTGATTTTTTTGTTCAGGCAGCCAGCTCGACGGTTTTTTGCAGCTGCTTTGGCTGCTGGAGCGATCCCCTGGGCCAGTGTGAGGCGATGGAAAAGTATGGAAAAGTGATATCCGAACGTATTTGCCCATCCTGGGACTAAACACACATCTGAAGATATTTATAATATTGCAGGAATGATAGTTAATGGGTTTAATGGGATTATAATATTCTTAAATCATCTGAAGATGAGTCGCCACCACCAATCGGTCCCGTGGAGGTGGCATCAGCAAGGCCAGCGACACTTGCACACTGAATGCCAAGGCAAGAGGACCCCAACACACTTGTGCCGAGCACGATATCATTTGAGTCATGTGAGCACCTTTATATTGTTTTTTTTGGTGATTTCATAGTGATTTCTTGATTTTAAATGGCACTACTCCACCAGTGATGATTCTGCGGTAACTCCGAATTGCTCTGCAGGCAACGTGTGCTTCAATCGTCTGCAGATTGAATTTTGCGGCCGTCCGCCCAAAGGAATCCCGATTGAGTTGTCAGATGCGGGAAGGGAACATGTAGACATCTTGGTGCTAAATGTTACCAAGTCTCCAACCATCCGGAGATAGCAGGGATCCACGAGACTTGAGTCCCTTGGAGCTGAAGGATACACCCCAATCTACTATGCCGATGCAGAGACCAACACAGCCTCAGTGAACGCTGGTGATTACAATCTGTCCTGTGGCGAAAGAGTTAGTGAAAGTGTGTGACAGATTGCTTACAGACTGTTGACTGTTGTCTCCTGGCAGATCTTTTGTGAAGTGACCATTTCAGGCGGCTGCTGGTGCTGATGTTCACATAGCTCATTTTAGGTGTGTAGCATCAGGCCAATAAAAAACCTTATGGCCCAGGTATGTTGGCGGCGGCTCTATCAATCTTGCTTTTGCCAAAGAGCTTGGACTAAATCCTGCTTCAAATGACTACAAGCAGATGCACAAGGCGTAGTCATTTCATTTATTTTCATTTGTTTGACATGCCACCATGGAAATTCATGTGCTTCTGCTGTTGACATATTGTGGACGCAGGCTTTGTTGGAGGCTGCTGCCGCTACTCCCGGCAGTTTGGTCAGAGGAGTTGACGTGCCTGCAGCAGTCACTTGGTGACCAGGTGGAAGTGCGCTCACAGCACAAACTCTGCCACTGCATGTTGCCTTTAACCTCTCAGAAGATACCATTGTTCGCTTGAGAATGTTGTGAATCCAGACCGATTCTTTCCAGCACACTGCAAAACATTGCAAAACAAGGATTCTTTGCGGGAGAAGCTGGGTTTGCTAGGTTGCTATGCAACCTGGCTGAACTGGCGCATCATGCCTCTTTTATCCTCTTCCACAACTGCGGGTCAGGCATTTGGCCTACAATGATGTTGCTTTGGTTTCCACAGTGGGTTTGTCTGAAACTAGGGTATCACCCAAATCCATTGGTGTATCATCATGTTTCCATATTTTTCCTATAAATGATTTCAAATGGACATTTGGGAGGTGTAGACCATTTTCAGACACACCTTCGTTTAATTTGTAAAACTTAGGCCAGGGTGCATGAGAGCCGACCAAAAGGGGACCTCAATCCTGTGGGGGCGGCTTTCCTGGACATCTTTGGGACACTGAGACCACTGAGCAGCAACCTGAGAGCTGATGGCAGATGCTGACAGTAACAAGTAAAAATTGCCCGTGATGATCCGTGATGTGGCTTTGTCCGAAACTGGCAGATGCCCCAAAATAGTGTTTATTCTATGTATGTATATATATATATATAGAATATAATATATATATATATATATATAATATATAGATATATATATATATATATATATATATATTTGTGGAAACTGATGATCAACAATGAGATTTTGCGGTCCCCTCGGTTTCACAAACACACACACAGTCGGTTCAGCCATGGCCTGTAGGTCAGAAGAATGTGGCTATGCTGTACGTCGTGGGTCCCAAAGGCTTGAGTCAGTTGCCACATTGTGTACGGTGTAAGCTGTGGTGCATGTAACAGTGCAACAAACCTTGCTATGCCTGGAATTGCTGTAGACGACGCATTGGGGATAATATCCGCAACGTTGCAACGATTGTTTTCAAGCTTGTTTGAATGTTTATAGTACCAGCAAAATTAACCCCACAGTACACTCTGGTAAACTAACGTAACTACGGAAAATCACCATTTTTAATGGGTAAATCCACTATAAATTGCCATTTTCAATAGCTATGTTAGTTTACCAGAGGGTATTGGTGGGGTTTCATGATGTTTCATGAATATCTCAGTGTATCCCCCAATTCCACTGGTTTATCACCATTCGATGGCCATAGATTGGGGGTCTACCCCATTTTCAGACACACTCAAATGCCAGAGTGTTGATAATGTACCCCATGACATCCTATTAATACGCTGTTAATAAGCCATTGAACTATATCGAAATCTCAAAATCTCATTGATAAGCTATTGAAATCCCAACAAAAATGGATGAACATGGATAAAACCTCATTACCCTCCGGTAAACTAACATAGCTATTGAAGATCACAATTTTTAATGGGTGAACCATCTATAAATGGGCCATTTTCCATAGCTATGTTAGTTTACCAGAGGGTAAACCTCATTAAACCCCCTATGATTCGATGGCAGGCACCGGAGCTCCGGGTGGCCATGGTCCCACGGTGGACTCCAAGGCCCAGTTCCTTGGGGCGGTGGAGGAGATGGCGATGAATGCCCTGGCGACGGTGGCTGCCTACAATGCGGAGATCAAGGATGGGGTCGGTTTGAACAAGATGAACAACCTGAAACCCCAACAGATCAAGGAAAAAATCAACAAATCAAGTCAATAGATCATCAACTTATCAAACATTCGTGTAAGCAACAAACATTATCGACCAACCATAGAAACCGGCCATAAATCTGCTTTTCCCCAAGTTTGAAACAAAACCATGCGGTGATTGGGATGGGCCCACAAATGGGAGGTTTTGACACATTACCTGTGAGTTCCTGCTGTATGAAAAGGCTTAGGTGTCCGGAGCTTAGTGCAACTCGAAATCTTGGGAAGCATCACAATCTTTTGCTTGTAACTGTCAGTCTTCTGTTGCTTGGGACATCCATTGCAAATTGGAGACGGGCAGTGATTCAGTTGTAACGGAGGAGCAGCAGAAAGAGATGCCACGCGTTGAAACTCTTCAAGTATGTTGCTTGTCAAAAATCATCAGCTCTCCGGCTCTCCTTCTTCCGCAACGGTGGCTCACTTTGCAGCCTCTGCTCATTTGCTGAGAACACCTCAACGCGAGAGCAAATCTATACAAATCTTGCCCTGACATGCTGAGGCTTAGTGTCAGGAGGAGTATATATGCATCCTGACAGCAGCAAGAAGGATGTGGCCAAGGCCATCCTCCGAGGATTCCAGCGTGGAGGGAATATCAGCGACTTACCCGTGGCTGCTTGGTGGCGTTGCACTTGAAGGTTTGGTCGAGTGAAGTCAAATCATCTGAGTGTTTGTAACACTTTTCAAACCCATATCAACATAATCAAAGTATTTCATCGTATTTCGACTGGGGAAGGAAAAGGTTGACTTGAGGTCCCGCCGCCCGTTTTGAATTGTCTAAGTCTAAGGTGCGCTTTGCCTATGACTCCAATTGCTTTGAGGATGCCGTTGCAGAAGCCACCCCAACAAGTGCATGAGGGACTATAGGGACTCATCCATTTTGACCCTGGGGCAACCTCCGGGACAAGCAATATGTGCGACGTTGAGATGGCGATGGGAAAAGACACCGACAGTTACCCTGGAGATCCCTGGAGGAGATGATCGAAATTGATCGAACTTCTCAAAACCCCATCGGAACAGTGCAGAACAGAGCAGGCCATCGGAACAGAGCAGGGGCAGCATCGAGCAGATTGTGACACCTCGACCCAAGCGAAGACCGCATGCATCATGCAGGAGATCAAAATTAGTGAGTGACTCCAGTGACTCTAGAAAGTCTTGACTGGTGCCAATGCAGTTTCAAATTTGATGAGTGTCTCAGGGCACGGTCACTAGCTCCTGCTCAGGTCATGATGATGCAGCTGCAGAGAGTTGCAGTGGCACAGAGGCGTTGACACAGCTGCATTTGGGCGAGAAAGAATTAGAGACCCCTCAAACCTGGCTGTTCCAGGGGGTTAAATTCCATAATAGAATATGGGGATGGGTCAAAACTTAAGCCCTATGGGACCACAGATTTTAGTATATGTTTAATATACACCATCTAACTATTGGGTGGTCAATTTTGACACATACCCATATCGGAACGTATGCATCGGCCCATATTTGAGACCCAGAGAACCACAGATCTTGGTTATTTGTCAACTGCAGGAGTCACGCAGGATGCATAGGGAGCTGGTGTCGGAAGCTTTCCAACGAACCAAGGCGCCTGGTAGGAGAGTTGGATTGCAAAAATGGGAATGGGTCAAAACCATTCAAAACCATCCAGCTATTCTCATTAACCATTCCCATTAACCAATAGCTGGTTAATGGATCTATTGCCATATTTGGGGAAAAAACATCCATTGACCGAATCATTAACCAGCTATTTGCTGCAAGCTGAACTGGCAAGCCACAGCTGACCATCAGCTAATCGCAGGGTGATGTAGTCATCATTGCCAGTGGTGGCATGCGCCATGGCCGAGATGCTCTGGATGCTGTAGCCTGTCTGAAAATACTTTCAATGTGTGATTTGTGGCAAGCTTTTGTGGAATTTTAATGTGGACATATGATGTTTAACTATGGATTTGAGATACGCAACTATACCCCGTTTTGTTTCAGGGTCCATGTATTGGTTTGGAATTCGGATTGGCTTTCGCCAGTTGGAGACTCGTTCTTTAGAGTTTAGAGGCAAACAGAGCAATCTCAGCGGTTGGCATACAGATTGTTACCGCGCGAAGTGAATTTGCTGTCTTCAGTGCACTAGATGATTATTGTTTTTTAAAGTGTTTCACCGCAAGTTTCTGTATCCAAGAAGCCTTCAACGGTCACTCAAAGTGTGTTGTCTCTGTGTTTTGCAAATAGTCTTTCTATGTTTTCCTAGTTTGAGCCAATTTGAGCCATCTTTCTGGGGATCAAAAAAAAGGTGTCAGCAGATGTGCCCTTTTGCAATTCTAAAATGTACTCGACCCCTTGACTTTGGATAACTTTGGAGCCCGTTGTGCCTTCATCGCATGTGCTGAGCATGTTTGTTTAGGGAATCTGGAAGAACTTCGATGTTTGATGGTTTGACCATGCTTGACCTTTGAGCAGTCGATGCATTTTGATGATTATATAATAGATGATCTAACATGCAACTTTCAAACTGACATCTGACGGCAATAGACGTTTTTTGCACCTTGATTTGGCTGAGGTTGAAGCTGGAGCGAATGTGTCTGGTCGTCACCATTGTGCCATTGGCGCTTTTTTTAGTTTTTTTTTGTTTATGTCAGCACCGACTCCCGAGTCAGATTCTGGAAACCCAAGGCAGTACAAATCTCCTCTCTGCTTTTAGCCGAAGGAGCGAGTGAGCTTCGGATCAAGAGAACCTTGGGATCCAAGTCATACAAGAACCCCTCCCCCAAAAAAGTATTTTATCCATTTTTATCCTATGATTCTATGATCTTGTATGATTGGCATTCGTGAGTATTAATTGATACTGGCTGGTATGTTTGACATGACTTCATCCTGGGCTTGCCGCAGGACCTCGGGCGTGTCGTCGCATAAAGGATGACTTGGCACAACTTTTGATGCAAGAGGCGCCATTGCAACATGTGATAACATGTGTTTGGACTGGACGATCATGTTTGGCATGGCAAAGATGATCACAAATGGTCACGCTTTTTTGATATGAATTTAATTGATTTTAGATACATGAGACCTTGGAACGATTCTCTTCTTGGAATGCAACCTCAACGTCTTCTCAATACCACATTCCCCCGCGGATCAAGATGGCAGGGCCACAAGAACTTGGAGTCTGTGGTGGGCGCAGCTGTTCATCGACAAACAGGTCGCATCAAGCCGAAAAAAAAGAGGCCAGACTAACGCTGTGTGCTAGTTGAAGGGATTCGATTACTGTTTGGTGATGTCAAAACTTTTTCCAAAGGAATTCGATTTTCAATCCTATTTAATTTGGATGATGAACCTGACTGACGAATAATTTATTGGGGGATCGTATGGATCAAGTGATCAACCAGATGATGTTTGATGCTGCCACGAACCCGTGGAAGCACAAGATTTGAGGCCAGTGCCTTTCAAGTCCAGTGGGTGTAGGCAGCTCGGCAGCTTCATGAAGAGTCTTTTGGCATTGGAAGAACCTGACAATAAAGATGACCAAGCGACTAATTCTTAATTTCAATGACTTGCATTGGCGGTTCAGTTCTTCTTTGAATCTGATCTCCATGCAATGTTTGATGAACAGCAAGCAGTGACAGGTTGTTTGCCGCGCCTTGTTGCAGCTGGTGTGAAGTGCGTCTTTGCACATGCTGTGTGTCAAAAAGTTTGATGCTGGCTGCTGGCAAGTTTGCCCTTTCACATCATTCATATATATTCATATCATTGGTTGTTTGAACACTTCTTGCAGTTCTCAAAACTTACCCTCTGGTAATTTAACATAGCTATTGATAATGGCCATTTATAGTGGATTTTCCCATTAAAAATTGTGATTTTCCATGGCTATGTTAAATAACAAGTACAGTAAACACTGCTTTGTTGTGGGCATGACAGCATGGTGTTTCTGGATGTGGCCCTCGCAGTTCTACAGCCATGCCATCCGCTGCCTAAATGAGTATGCCTGGCACTGAGAAACACGTTCTCCACTGGTGAAAACAGCCATCTTTCCCGGACTTGGGTTAAGGATGGTTGAGGGGAAATCAAAACAATATCAAGACATCCACTGATATCCTTTGTTTGGACGGTAAACAACATGGTTAACGGTTAATGTTTGTTATGCTTCTATCATAGATGTTCCATGACTTTCTTTCGGGTGCTTTCTTAAATTAATCTGGCAACCGAGTGATTTTTTGGACAGCTGGAACACCGAGGATGTGAACTTGGAAGCCGTTGCTTTCAGCATCAACACTTGCGCAGCAGGCATGGTCAACAGGAACTTGTTGACATACCTTTATCACTTGGGTTTGTTTGAAGAAGTTGGGAAAAACCCAAAATTCCGTGGTTGATCATGATTTTCCTTAAACAATTGCCATTTGGGGGTTAAGCTGCGACGGATTTCTCGTTGAATTTCGTGCAATTTCCCGCTTGGTCATGATTTGCAGGTCCTGAAGCTGTGGTCCCTTTGAGCGACCAAGTGGCAACGTACACGGCATCTTGTCACTGAGACCTTGCTGACCTTGCTCCCGCCTGATCTGTTAAGATTTAAGAAGCAATTGACTTGCCCAAGGTGCGAACCCTTCAGAGGCAAGGCCCTGCTAAGCTGTTGCGGACTTGTTGGAGATGTTCAGCTTGAGCAAAATCACGTGAAATCAAGTGATGCTGTAGCTCCAAACAGGACGCTTCCACCTGCTGTGGGTGCAGTGCTGCTGTTGGCTGGCGACGTCCCTGCGCAAGAGGTGCACGGGTCAGCGGGTGAGCAACATTGTAAGATGATATATTTGTTTGTTTTTCCCCCAGTCGCTGGCAATGAGGCCGTCCGGAATGCAAAGGCTGTCAGGATCCCAGCACACATTTTCTTGGAAGAGGGAATCATTCAATGAAACATGTGTTCGTAGGATGAAGCTGGGCGTTGTATGATTATCAAGAACCCTGAAGCTGCATACTTTCAACATCTTTCAAGGTTATCATTGAATGTTTTTGAGATTTTTTGAGCCATACTGGGTCCCAGGGTTAAGTCGTTGCATTGCTGTTTTGTCGTAGTGGATCAGCATCTGCCTTGCAGAACTGCATGTTTTAAAGCTTTTTTTTCATCATGATAATACAATAATTATATAATTACATAATGCTATATTATGTTGAACAGATTCTGATGTTTTGTTCTTGGATCAGCGTGTGCCTTGCGGTGCTTTACCCCATTGGATTATATCCATTTGCCCCACAAAATCAAGATATAGAACAAATTGGGAGGGACCTTTACATCCGGCGCTCGAGGTTCAGGATGAGGCCAGTGGTATGACCTGGAAGATCGCACCTGTGTGCGCTTGTGCCGGATGACACAACTGGGGGGCAAATACACCAGTAAAATCCATGGAATTATGGCAATTTTTCATGGGAACAGGGAACGATATGATGATAGTAATCACATCCCAAGTTCATATTAAACATCCCCAAACAAAAAGTGGATGTAGGGATGAAATCAATTGAAATTACATACTTGGAACCATAGCACGCAGGTGTTTAATGTTAGGGGGATGGAATTATCGAGGGTTTCTCCCATTGCAGGTATGGATTGTCCCTATTGAATCCAGTCATAGCGGCCTTTGCTTGCGGCGAAGAAGGCGCACTGCGGAAATGCTTTTGTGGGGCTTGCCCAAAGCCGCATGAACGCGCAACAATCTCCAACGCAAGCAAGATGACTCTTGAACACTGGATCGCATGTGGTGGAGCGAAGGGTAAAGGTTAGAACACATCCAAATCAAAGAACATCCACCATTTCTTTTTTTGCCTTTGTCAGGTCCAGCCCGAGATTTGCTGCAACGTGCACCTTGCAAGAATTCTTGGACTTAACTTGGCTCTGGATATTCCGTGCACTTTGCCCGAGCAGACACTCTGAGATTAACTGTGAAGTGGTGAATATGAAGACAACGTGAAGACGTGAGGACATTAAGAAACGCTCCGAAATGCTCTGGAAGGAACGATGATAATATGATGCGAAGAGTGGTGAAGATTCTTGAAGAAAACATAAACTCGATTGTAAGACAAAGCTAGATGAGTCCTTCAAGGCTAGTGTCACCAGGGCCCACCACTGTGTATCGCCAGGTTTGTTGGGTGCTTGCAAGTCAGCCCAAATGGCAAAATCGGTGGCACTGGGCTCTTGATTTGCTTGAAAAGGGAAAACGCTGGCGGCGTGCAGCTTCTTTGCAGCCGATCTCAGGAAGTTTGCGAATAACCACATGTGGGTGCGATGTTGGATCACGAATCATGGCTCGTGCCACGTGCTGTGATCACAAGCCTCAAAGACAAGGCATTGAGCTGCTTTGGTTAAGGATGCCAATAGAATAAAAAAACTTCCTTGACATCCTACACCATATGCTTTAGAATTCAATTTAGTCCTCTGTCGCGGTACACAACAAGATACAAGACATTGCAGGACCACATAGTCCTAACTTGTCACTTTCTTGTGATCTTGGAATTGCTAAAAGCGTGAACTAGCAAACTAACAAACAGTAGCCACCCAGAGATGCCGAAACGCTCCGTCAGCGCCATGGAATAGCAAAATTTCGATGGGATGTTGGCTGATCACCACTCTACTGGCGACGCATCATACGGTTGTTGCTGGTGCTGGCAACAAGCCACTTTTCGACTCTGCCGACCACTATGTCATGCTGATCCTGGGCATGACCGGCTTTGTCAATATGATCCACCATGGTGCTGGCTCAGATATTAAGCAACGACAAGTGCTATCCACAAATACTGAGCAGTGAAATTCAGTGAAGCATTAATTTGACGATTTTGTGTTGTGTTTTTGAAGCGAGGAATGACTTTGGTCGAAACAGCTTCTACCAAAATGCACTGGCCGCTGCCATGAAAAGGCAGGATTGCTTGACTACTTTAATCTAAACTTTAAACTGGCTGTAGATCAGCGCTGACATGCAGTGCTGAAAGCCAAAACAGAAATTACCAAACGAACCCAAACGACCTTCTGCAATGCATGCCAATGCTGCGCAAATGAATTTCAGTGTTTTGGGTCGCCTTTGGAGGTGTGCGAGCTGCAGTGTGTTGGACTTGGGAGCTGGTAGTGGCTTGCTGGCGATACTGGCAGCACAGCTCGGAGCAATCCAAGTCTTAGCGTTGGAAGCGACACTGGGACTGCACCTCCAGCATTGCTGGGTTGGGGTCAAAGACCTTTCTCACCACGGGCACCCAACCTTCCCTATAAAGTTTTGAAGCTCCTAAAAACATCCGCTTTGATTTTTCTTGATTTTTGTATATCTCAGGAATCCCAGCTTGGCGGATCTGGCGAACAAGACCATCGAAGAAAATCGCCATCTTTTTCCAGACTCCGATGTGAAAGTTGTAGCTGAGCTGTCAACCCAAGTGAAGCGTAGCGCTGCAACCGGTGAACCCAAGGCGTTTGATTTGTTGGTCACTGAAACCTTCGGTACTTTGCTACTTGGAGAGAGCGCATTGGCCTTCGTGTCGGATGCGAGCCACTGGATCCGGTTTTCAGATGTTTTCAGCGCTTCTTTCTTTTTTGTTGTTAGTGATTCGATGTGATTCGGCAAAATGAACACATTTTGCAGGTCCTGCCTTTGCGGTCTGGGATCTAACATTTCAAGACATTTTCACGGCCCCCTGTATCGTTCTGTTGCTGGCTGATTCACAGGGGAGATTCGACTTATGCCTTTTGCAGTTCTAGAATTCGTTGGAAGTTCCTGCAAAAAACTAAAAACCGAAATCATCCCAAATCATCCCAAATCCATTTGTTTTTTTTGATAGAAATATTTCTTAGGCCAGGACAGCGGCTACTGAAGCCCGGTGGCCGCATCATCCCTGCGGGCGGCTGTCAATACGTCACTCTGGTGCAGCTGGCAGATCCCACGCCGTGGTTCGCCAACGACTGGCGCGGCTTCAAGCTGTCCGGCTTGCGGAGCTTGCAGGATACCATCTATTGGAAGGCCAAGGAGACGCAAAGATAAAATATGATAAAATGAAATAAAGATGAGTGAAAAAACCTGAAAATATGATGAAGGATGATATTTCTTGTCTTGGGACAGGACACTTGAATTTTGCTTTTCGAAACTTTGCGAGAGGCTATGTTTGGCGCAACCCGTACTGAATTTTACAAGCGAAGCGAGAGGATTTGCGTTCTAGAGGTGGATCTAAATCGGATGTCACCAGATGATGTCCCAAAGAATCGAACTTTCCGGATTCTCGGCGCAATTGGCATTGTGGCACGGCAGTGGCGCGAGAGTCGATTTTTTTCTGGTACAGTAAATATCAGTAAATATCAGTGAATATGATTGAAGAACCAAGGATCCAAGCACAAGCGGACGGTATCATTCATGCAGCTGGGATCTCGGAGCAGCTGAAATCAAATCTAGACTTCTTGATACATCTGACAAAGAAAATTATAGAATATTATACGTATTATACCGATTTATACCGTATAATGTTATAGATTTATAGATCCAAGACATCTTTCCTCGGCAGTTTTTGAGACTCAGGCTCTATTTGATTGGGACATTTGGGCCGAGCAGAAGGAGGAGGCCATGTTCTTTGCATGTCAGTAGCCTATAGCCCATGTAACCATATTAGGAAGATGTTGTTGCAGCCAAGAGTCCCAAAAACAACTTGGATCAAGCAAAGAGGTCTTGAGCACAGCACCTGGTTCACGGAACTTCGCAGGGGATGTCCTCAGCTGAGTGTGCCAGAGGATAGCAATTGAATGTTCTTGATTTCATGCAAACACAAGAGATTTCAAGTCGAAGTATGTTGAAGGATGAAAAGGAACGATGTTTGATGTCAGGTTGCCTGGGGATGGCTTCTGCAGCTACAGGATCCAGTCCGGTTGTGCACGATGGATATGATGGGTACATGAGTTAGTCACTTCGGGCTGTGGCCACAGAAGCAAAACACACCTGCAGACTCTGTCGTTTCTTGAAGCGCTGGAAGCAATTTCTGCAAATTGAGACGCCACTCTGCTTTTAATGGGATGAGTAAATCATAGTAAAACAGTGAAATGTGGCATTCCCCTGTAATCATCTGTAATCTATGTCAGGAACTATCCGATGATGATTGGCATTTCCACGAGACGCCAAAACAGCTTCGGGTTCAGGCATTTGTCAAGCACTGGTTCGCCATTCCTGACTTGACAAACCGTTTCCATACAATCACGGGATTGAACAGAAAGAACGATCAGTGTGTCATCACATTCACAAAATCTTATGATATTTATGATGGCTGCATGGCAGCTTTGGTTTGGGAGAGGACAGGCACTTCAAAGCAACTACAATCAGTGACTCGAAACAGGCTGGACAGTGGCTTGAGATGGCTGTGGAGTTCATTGCGCAGCTGGGTATCTGTTAATCCTGTGGATCCTGTGGCGGTTGATGCTGATGGAATCCTATGGAGTTATGCTCGTTGATGCAACAGACCCTGTACTTGAATTAAATCGATATGATAGGTAGATAGGTAATATAGGTACAGGCCATGGTATATAAACAGATATATATATATATAGCAAATAGGAAATACGCAGATAAGTAGATGGATAATCGGATAGATACGCAGGTAGATGGATAAGATATGATAAGATATTTTAGATAATATATGATAAGAAAGATGAAATGAGATAGATGGCGAAACAGGCAGATGGTTAGATTCGGTTAGATCAGATTAGATACACAAATCAACCGATGAATAAGATAGATACTGTCAAACCCACATATTTTTGTGGATGCCCTGCACTCTCACCTATACATACTACATCAATCAATATCACTACGTATACCCTGTATGAGTTTTGATAGAGTATGCTCCTTCATTTTACATCATGCTTTATTGCTCTACCCTAACAAGCACAATATTTTATGTTACTAAACTAAACGATACTTGAATATACTCTATCTATCTCTATCTCACTTTACGATATTACAGCAAACACACACACATTTGCATGGTTCATTTATGTTCATTTTGTATATAATGGGCAGCATCGTGCAGGAAAGCTGGAACAATATTAAGCTAATACTATCACTTCCGTTCCGAAGGGGCAAGCTCTTCAGGCATGGTGTCAGCATGAGTGTACGACTTCGGCCATCCAACAGCAACTCCGTTGATGGAACGGTGGCAACGTTCAGATCTCCGTCCAGGTGATTCCTGGGCCGGAGATGGGATTTCTATGGATTTCTTGGTTTGGGCCGGAGTGGTGAACATTTAAATTGAATGAATTTGCATCCTCGAGTGGGTTGTTGATGTTGTTGTTTTCTTTTCTTTTCATGTCCTTGAAACATCCTCGAAACATTCTTGCCAGGCCTGCAGTGTTTGCATCAACTGTTTTTCAGGATTTTGCAGCCAACGCGAATTGCAGTGAAAGAAACAAATGAGCAGGGACCCTCAGTTCAGTTCTTTGGCCGGAAGTTTT